>Ga0247841_10000126_pt1 | contig 202966 bp, 182 predicted proteins | sample LaCruzMarch2015__2_FD_192410 | JGI IMG/M metagenome (GOLD analysis project Ga0247841, IMG submission 192410) | Freshwater microbial communities from meromictic Lake La Cruz, Castile-La Mancha, Spain - LaCruzMarch2015_18m | ecosystem: Environmental > Aquatic > Freshwater > Lake | place: Spain... | reverse complement strand
AGGGGTTGAATATCATATCTATGGAAAATATTTCTCATTAATTTCAATACCATTTTCTTTAAGTATCCTTTTTAACTCATCTTCAAAAGATTCAATTTTATGATGTTCATGCTGATTTTTTATGTAGTTAACAATCATCTCTTTATCCTTCCATGCATAAGTAAAGGCCGCATACCCATCAGCCCATCCTTCAAATTCAGGAAATTTTCCTGATTGTTTCAACCAGATCGAAGATGATGTTTTAATATCACGCATAAAATCAGCCAAAGCAATGGTTGGATGCAAATCGCACAGAATATGCAGATGCTCTTCCATACCATTAATCCGATAAAGGAAACAGTTTTTGTTTTTAATTATTCCCATCTGATATGCATAAAGTTCCTTTGAATGCTCCGGATAAAGTGTTTTCCGACTATTTTTTGTCCGAAAAATCAAATGATATAAAATATGACGATAGCTAGACATCGAAAATTGTTTTAGTCAACCCGTCAATTGACAGGATGTAGTTGTATACTTACGTATTCCGTGGTTTGCACCATACATTTATTGATATTCAACCACTTCGTGGCTGTTGGTTTACGCTATGCCTTTTACCGTGGGTTGCACCTCACGGTTATTGATATTTAACCACTTCGTGGCTTCCTGCAGTAGCATGAGCAAACTCTTTATACTTCAGAATGCTCTGAAAGAGCTTAAACTGAATAACCGTGGGCGAAGCTCACGGTAGGGTATCAATGCGAACTGCAGCCCCAAAGGGGTTGAATATCATATCTATGGAAAATATTTCCCATTAATTTAATCACCAAACTTTCAGCTTATGCGGTCCCTTCCCCGGATTCTCAAAAGGACCCGATGAAGGATTTGATATTGAGCGTTTCTCCCCAAAATAATCAGTATCAATTTTCAATGGGGAACCATCGGGATTTTCATATGCTTCATTTGGCATTTTTGCTTTACCCAACAGTTCTGTAGTTATTAACTGTGTTTTCAGGTTACCACCTATATCTTCAAATGTGATATTCAGATAGACACTATTTCCCTCTTCCTCAATTTTGAAAGCAGACCTGAACTTGGGGTTTTCTCTTTTATTCATCTCATCTTTATAAGCCAATGCTTTATCATAATAGACATTACCATTAATCCACACCGGCAGTTTGGCATCGTTGTAACCAATCAGTCCATAATTACTCCGTGTATCCTTCTTATTCAGTACTTCTCCATATCCAAGAAAAATATTATTATAAAAACGGTCATCACCCGAGAAAATGGTAGAAAGACCAGCCACCTCAGTGGAATGGGTCAGGTGATACGGAGTAAACCGGCCTGGTTCAGGATAATTGCGAAGCAGTCCTGCAATCAGATTATGTACAACAGCAGAACCTTGAGACTGTGTCCTTATACCAGTCGGAGATAAAAGCAGGTTGTTATCAACGAGGGTTGGACCATGATCTACTTCCATAAAAAGATCTTCCAGATCATTATTATAGAGCAGGTTTTTTGAAACGCGGGTTCCCTGTGCCATCCAGTCGAGCCATATACCGCGGCCGGTATTGTGAATGCGATTCTTTTCAATTCTGGTATCAATGGCTGCATGAAACTTTATTCCGCCAATTTCCGCACCGCTAAACTGTCTTTTAGTCCAGATATGATGAATATGGTTGTTCTCAACTACGCTGAATGCTGCGCCCATACTGCCACAAATTCCGGTCTGCTCGCAGTTGAATATTTCGTTGTTCCTTACAATATGTGAACCGATATTCCCTTTACTCCATCCGTTTCGTAAAGTCCTGAATGTTACCTCTATGTAATGAAGTGAACCATCAATGCTTTTATTGGCGGACCAAACATTATGACCGGTACCACGTTCTTTACCTAAGGTGATTCCTGAACACTTTGAGTCGCTGATGATATTATGTTCTATTATCCATCCCTTATTCCAATGGGTGGCTATCATTCCTATCTGTTCAGCCGTTGGTGCCGCCCATTGTGTTGCTGCCTGACTGAAATGAAATCCTTGTATCGTAAGGTAGTTAATACCAGGCCTGGCAGGATAAAAACATGTTCTGCGTGTACTAATTTCAACCAGATTTTTATTGGGATCAAATTGTTGAAAGTTCGCCCAAATGGTGGTAGCGTTGATATCACTTTCACAGAACCATGTGTATGTTGAACCTTTTGTATCTGCAATTTCAGTATCAGGAACCGGGTTGATTACCTTTTCAATATTCTCCTTTTCGTAAAGCGATTTTCCGTTAAGAAACACCTCACCTGTATGATGTATTCTGCCGTGGTTAGAAAACCAGTCGCCATAAACCGAATCTTTATAAGGATTGTAATCTCCAAAAAAAGAATTTGGAATAATCACTTTCCAGACACCCTTCTTTTGATTTTTCCATCCGGTAATAACTTCAGATCCTTTGATTTCGACTTTTTCTCCTGGTGATGCACGATAAACAATTCTTTTTGAATCACTTTCACCTCCTCTTGCAGGGTTGATCCACTCGCGATAAACACCTCCATGTACAGTGATAATATCACCAGGCATGGCCAGCTTGGCTGCAAAATTGATTGTCCTGAATGGTTTGAAATCCGATCCATCAAATTTATCACTTCCCTTTACAGATACATGATATTCCTTTGCCGATACAATAGAGGTGATCAATAACATTAATATCAGCAACTTAAAATTTAATAGTTTCATTATAAGGGGTTTAGATTTATTTTAAAATATTTTGCCATTAAACTCTTTGACTGCCTCCATCATTGCGACGAGGTTTTCAATAGGAACATTTGCCTGAACATTATGAACTGTATTAAAGACAAATCCACCATCCCGGGCAAAAATATCGCAATTTTCAAGAACCTGTTTTTTTACCTCTGCTGGAGTACCAAATGATAGCATTTTTTGAGTATCAACTCCCCCACCCCAGAATACCAGATCTTTGCCATATTTATTTTTTAAATGACGGGGATCCATCCCTTTGGCATTGATCTGAACAGGATTAATAATATCGATTCCAGACTCAATAAACAATGGCATAAATGATTCAACTGCACCGCATGAGTGTTTGAAACTCTTCCATTCTGTATTCTTATGCATCCAATCATTAATCATCTTATAGTAAGGAAGGTACAACTCTGAAAACTGCTCAGGTGAGCAAAAAGTAGAATCCTGGGTTCCAAAATCGGTACCACATATAAATACTGCGTCAATCTTGTTACCGATCCTCTTATAAATCTTTGCATAATTTTCGATGGCTATTTCAGTCTGTTTTTCGAAGATGGCATGAATATAATCCGGGCGCATAACCGTGCTCATATACCATTCTGCAACATCTCGAATACCTTTTGGGTGTTTCATATTCATCCCCGGAACGAGTGCAATATCTCCTAAGGCAGTTCCACCCAAACTTGCAATAATTCCCTTTCCTGTTGCAGCTAACCCATTAACTGTCCTTTCCCAGTAATCGAGTGTCAAATCATCAATATATCCAAACTCTTCAAGATTGTTTTCCGGGTTTAGATTCTCTTCATTAATAGGTTCCTGACGAATGATCGCATCAAAGAAATATCCTGTTTTTGGCATACGCGCACTTGGATCAACGCTCATATCTCCCTGAGGATAGATCAATAAACTGCCATCGTCAGCCTTTGTAAAATTAAAATCAACAGGAACCAGCAATTCCTGTCCCCAATTGGAAGTGAAAGGTTTCCACTCACATTCATTATTGGCAAATCCAAGCAGGTTACCTTTTCCATAGGCCCCTACAACATCAATACCCATGGCATTGCGTAACTCATCGTCTACCTCACCCAACATCTGGAACGGCTCGACGATCTTTACCGGACGATTCCCGAGCCCATAAAAAGACCGAAGATTTTTAACAGCCAAACAGTGGATTCCTGTAACCGCTGTTCCTCCAAAATCAAGAACCAGCCGTTCAGGTTGCTGGTGGTTCAATGTTTTTTTTAAATTTTCCCTTGAATTCATAATTTACGTCTTTTTATTATTCAACTTTTTATACCACTGTTGATAATCATCGATTTTAAAAGGTACTTTTTGCAGCAATTGTCTAATTAAAACGAACCCCTGTCAATAAATCTGCACGGATTCCGGATGCAAGCCTTTTCACTGTTAAGGATCATTCGGGCAATTGTTTCTCCCATCTTTTTAAAATCTGTTGAGATCACCGAAATTCCATTCCCGACTACCTTTTTCAAAGGGGTATCATTGTAAGAAATAATTCCAATATCCTGTCCGATAATCAGTTTACGTTCATTGGCAATTTCGACAAGCCGAACAAGATCATCATCATCAATAATTAGAAATGAATCTCCCCTCCTGATGATTTCATCAGTTCCGATGCCACATGATATCATGTAATTAATTTCATTTTGTTTGCAAAACAACTCAAAACCTGCTTTGAGTTCGACCGGAACAACCGTAACGGAATCGCAGAAAACAAGTGTCAGACAATTATACTTTTCAATCAGATCTCCAGCTTCAGTAAGTGCCTGATATACATCATCATCGAACTTTTGATATACGGCGGAATAACCGTTTGTCAGGTAATTTGGATATCTGTCAGTCAGGATTAATCTCTCTTCAGGTATTTCTTTTAAATATTCTGCAATCTTTGGATTATCAAATGGAAGAATGACATAATGGGTATAATTACCGGCAGCTTCGAGCAATAATTTCTTAAAAATCTTAATGTTAAAATGGTGGAAAAAGAGGTCAATAAAGCAGTTTGTCCCCATTGAATCTCTAAGTCCCTTGTAAAATGTCTGTTTGTAAGCGCTAAATGTATCAAAGAATAAAAACACACGATACATGATATCAACCCTGTTAGTTATTATGAAAAATCCTTTCCCCTGAACCGGCTGAACTATTCCCCGTTCCTGGAGGGTTGAAAACGACTTAATGACAGTTTCACGGGCAATATTATTATCTCTGGCAACCTGATTTATGGAAGGGAGCATATCTCCAACCTGAATCGTGTCTGCTTTAATACCCGTCAGAATAATATCTGTAATTTGCTGATAATAAGGAACTTTTAGCGATTTGTCAATTTCGATCCGAAAGCTCATTATTCTGTTTTTATACTGTACTATACTGTAATACAATACAAAGAAAATAAATATTTTTAATGTTGCAAATAGTTAGCAGAAAAAAATCAGTTAAGACTCGATAATCACTATTTTGTCTATTTTATCGCCCTGACGGATTGCGTCAATGACTTCCAACCCTTCATAAACTTTACCGAAACAGGTGTGTTTACGGTCGAGGTGACTAGTGTTTGTACGGCTATGGCAAACAAAAAACTGTGATCCACCTGTGTCTTTTCCTGCATGGGCCATCGACAGAACACCACGATCGTGGTATTGATTATCACCATTCAGCTCGCACTTAATGGAATATCCGGGACCTCCGACACCGGTTCCCTTCGGGCAACCGCCCTGTATAACAAAATTTGGGATAACACGATGAAATGTTAATCCATCATAGAAACCATCTTTCGAAAGTTTTACAAAGTTAGCCACTGTTCCGGGGGCATCGTTTTCGAAGAAATTGACCTTCATTACCCCTTTTACTGTATGAATTTCAGCCTGAATCATAAATATTACTTTTAAAAATGTCAAAGGTACAATCTTTAGTCCAAATAGCGGTAATTTTTACAACCGGGATTTATTAATAATCTGTTAATAGGTTTATCTTTGTCCGTTACTTAGACACTGATCGACAATTTGTAATAATTGATTTATAAATATGGGTCATCTTAGAATACGTCATTTCTGTTTGCTTCTTTTAGTAGGAAGTGCCTTTTCATGCACTGTTTCAAAGCATTATCATTCAGCAATTACGTCGTTTGAGATTGGAGAATACAATAAGAGTATTTCTTTGTTGCGAAAAGTATACACTGAGACTAAAGACCGGCAGCAAAAAGCTGTAATTCAATTTAAAATCGCTGAAGCTTATTATAAAATAGGGCAATATCGTTCAGCAGAAGGTTATTTTAAAAGTGCTTTAATCCGGAATGCCGGCGGTGCAATTACCTGGCTTCATTACGCAGAAGTGCTTAGGGCAAATGGGAAATACGATGAGGCAGTTAAAAATTACAAAGCATATCTTGATTCAGTACCCGGCGATCAGATGGCTTTAAATGGAATTGAATCATCTGTTAAAACTAAGGAATGGTTAAAGAACCCTACTCGATACAAGGTTGAAAACCTGAAAGATATCAATTCAAATTCCAACGATTATGCTGCAACATACGCCGGGGTACGTGACAATGAGATTTTTTTCACCTCATCAAGGAAAGGGGCAACAGGGAAAAAAAAGAGTGCTATAACCGGTGAGTATAATGCCGATATTTTCAGAAGTAGTTTTAATCTACAGAAGAACCGATGGGACAAACCTCAATTAATAGATGAACTTAAGACTATCGATACTTTTGACGAAGAGGGGGCAGCCTCATTCAACTCAGGTGGAAATACAATGTATTTTACCCGTTGCCGGTATGATAAAGCTGAGGAGCAAGGTGCTGAAATATATACTACTACGCAACTATCCGGATTATGGGGCGATCCGGAAAAAGTTAAAATCGGCAACGATACACTTATGGTTGCCCATCCCTCACTTTCAACTGACGGCAATATCCTGTATTTTGTTTCTGATCGGCCGGGTGGTTTCGGAGGGAAAGATATCTGGTATACAACGAAGAAAAAAGGGGAAACCTGGGAGAAACCGGTTAATGCCGGATCCGAAATTAATACAACCGGTGATGAAATGTTTCCTTTTATCCGCGAAAACGGGGTACTTTATTTTTCATCGAATGCGCATACCGGTATGGGCGCCCTCGATATTTTTATTGCCCGGAAAGATGCCAACGGGAAATGGATAGTTGAGAATATGAAACCTCCGATTAACTCTACCGGAGATGATTTTGCTATATCCTTTTACAAAGGCGAAGAGAGGGGATTATTCAGCAGTAATCGCGAAGGAAGCCTGAAAGATGATATTTACAGCTTTTTTCTCCCGCCTAAAATTTACGAAATTGAAGGGGACGTTTTTAATAAAGAAAACGGAGCAAGAATTAATGATGCAACTGTACGGCTGATTGGCACTGATGGTACTATGCTTAAAATGAATGCCGAAAACGGGAAATTCAAATTTAAACTTAAACCCGAGGTTGAATACATTGTCGCTGCCTATAGAAAAGGATTTCTTAACGCTAAGTTAATCGCCTCCACTATTGGAATTGAAGAAGGTAAACAGTTCCGGATGAGAATGGAACTGACCCCGGCTGATTCTCCGATAAGCGTTGATAATATTTATTATGAATTTGGCAAGTGGGACCTTCTCCCTGAATCAGTTACAGCTCTTGACAGCCTTACGCAATTACTCGTTCTAAACCCAACTACAGTCATCGAATTGATGGCGCACTCTGACTGTCGGGGTGATGATGCGCTCAATTCTGAAATCTCCCAGAAAAGGGCGCAATCAGTAGTATCTTACTTGATTGCCAAGGGGATACAACCCGGTAGATTAGTTGCAAAGGGATATGGGGAGACTGCGCCAAAAACGGTTACTAAAAAGCTGGCCAGGGAATATCCATTCCTTAAACCCGGAAGAGAACTTACCTGTAGCTTCATCGAATCACTTACAGACGAGAAACAACGGGAAATTTGCCATCAGATCAACCGGCGTACTGAGTTTAAGGTCTTATCTTCTGATTACAAGGAAAAGTTTGAAAAGTAGGATTCCTTCAACAGATACTTTAAAAAGCATTAAGGAAAATTAGTTCAAATGCTCCTGATCTGGCCAATAGCCAGCAGCCAGCTGCTCCCGAAAGTTCGGGACCATTTGCCGGCAATAAACAGGTAATCGTGATCTGAAGCAGGTTTAGTCAGCAAAAATTATTAATTTCGCGTTTCCTGAGCCGGGCAACCGGAATGATGTCAGGATATTTTTGAATCATTGATTATCAGTATGGTTTCCGATAACAGATATAACCTCAGAGGTGTTTCGGCTTCAAAAGAGGATGTCCATAACGCCATTAAAAACATTGACAAAGGGCTTTTCCCAAAAGCATTTTGTAAAATTGTACCCGATTTTCTGTGCGGAGATCCTGAATATTGTAATATAATGCACGCCGATGGTGCTGGTACAAAATCATCCCTGGCATACCTTTATTGGAAAGAAACCGGCGATTTATCGGTTTGGAAGGGGATTGCACAGGATGCCATCGTAATGAATCTTGATGATTTAATTTGCGTTGGAGCTACTGACAATATTCTTCTCTCTTCTACAATCGGGAGAAATAAAAACAATATTCCGGCAGAAGTAATTTCAGCAATCATCACAGGAACTGAAGAATTTTGTGATGGAATGAGGGAATTGGGTATTAATATCCGGCCTACTGGTGGTGAAACAGCAGATGTAGGTGATCTGGTGCGTACTATTATCGTTGATTCAACAGTTACCTGCAGAATAAAAAGGTCGGAAGTCATTTCGGCAGATCAGATTAAGGCAGGTAATTATATAATCGGATTATCATCCTCCGGGAAAGCTTCTTATGAAAATGGATATAACGGAGGAATCGGAAGCAATGGTCTTACTTCAGCCCGGCACGATGTATTTGAAAAATACCTGTCCATAAAATATCCCGAAAGTTACGATCCCGCAGTACCTGAAACACTGGTTTTTTCAGGAAAATATAGACTCACCGATCCTGTAAAAGGAACAAACCTTGATGCAGGAAAACTAGTACTCTCTCCAACAAGGACTTACGCACCTGTCGTTAAAAAAATACTTGAACAATTCCGTTCATTGGTATCCGGAATGATTCATTGTTCAGGCGGAGCCCAGACTAAAGTACTTCACTTTGTTGATAATGTCCATATTATAAAGGATAACCTTCTCATGGTCCCTCCACTTTTTAAAATTATTCAGGAAGAAAGTGGTACTTCATGGTATGAAATGTATAAAGTCTTCAATATGGGCCATCGATTCGAAATCTACGCCGACGAGAAAGCAGTCGGTGGTATTATTGATATTGCAAGATCCTTTAATATTGATGCTCAGATTATTGGCCATGTTGAAGCATTCCCTGGTAAAAAAGTAACTATCCATTCCGATTGGGGTACTTTTGAGTATTAGCTCCGCTTTACGCCATCAGAAAATCATTTTATTTATTATTATCTTAATTAGCAATTATTTTATGTCAGATAGTTCACTATTAGAAAAATACGAAGGGATAAAGATACGTTTCGATGAGGTCAGCCAGCAAATATCTGATCCCGGTATCATGAAAGATATGAAGCGTTATGTCAGGCTGAATCAGGATTATAAACAACTCGACTCGCTTGTTAAGTCATTTAAAAAGTACCAAAATTTGTTAAAGAATTTTTCAGATGCCCGTGAAATACTTGATTCAGAGTCAGATGAAGAATTGCGGGATATGGCACATGAGGAACTCGAGAATAACGAAAAACTAATCAAAGAGCACGAGGATGAAATCAGGTTTCTCCTTGTTCCCGCTGATCCTGAGGATAGTAAAAATGCAATACTTGAAATTCGTGGTGGAACAGGCGGTGATGAAGCTGCCATTTTTGCCGGGGATCTTTTCAGAATGTATTCTAAATTCTGCGATCGTAAAAACTGGAAATTAGAGGTAACAAGCTCAACAGAAGGCACATCTGGTGGCTTCAAAGAAATTGTCGCAAAAGTGACGGGCGAAAATGTCTACGGGGTACTGAAATTCGAATCAGGTGTTCACCGGGTGCAACGTGTTCCTCAGACCGAAACTCAGGGACGTATTCACACTTCTGCATCGACTGTTGCTGTGTTACCTGAAGCCGAAGAGTTCGACATAGATCTCCGTGAGACAGATATCCGTAAAGATACTTATTGTTCCTCGGGACCTGGAGGCCAGAGCGTGAACACAACTTATTCTGCTATCAGACTGACTCATATTCCTACAGGAATTGTTGTTACCTGCCAGGATGAAAAATCGCAGATTAAAAATCTTGCGAAAGCGATGGGTGAACTGCGAACCCGTATATATAATATGGAATACCAGAAATATCTCGACGATATCGCTTCGAGAAGAAAAACAATGGTCTCAACCGGCGACCGGTCCGCAAAAATCCGGACTTATAATTATCCTCAGGGACGTATGACAGATCATCGTATTGGTCTCACTGTGTATAACCTTACAGCAATAATGGATGGTGATATTGAGGATATTATTGACAAACTCAGGGTTGAAGAGAATACTGAGCGGTTAAAAGAAACTGAGCTTTAAAAGATAAAAGATAAAAGTTAAAAGATAAAAGGCTAAAGATAAAAAATTGAATAATGAATAATCAACAACTTTTTGAGAAAATAAAAAAGAAAGGTTCATTTCTTTGCGTGGGACTCGACACTGATATCAAAAAAATTCCAGACTTCCTACTTGAATCAAACGATCCGATCTTTGAATTTAACAAAGCAATCATTGATGCAACAGAGCCTTACACAGTCGCTTACAAACCGAACCTTGCTTTTTACGAATCGGAAGGGGCCGAAGGTTGGAGAAGCCTCGAAAAAACAATTAATTACATTAATGAATGCTACCCTGGCACTTTCCTTATTGCCGATGCCAAACGGGGGGATATCGGTAATACTTCTTCCATGTATGCCAGGGCTTTTTTTGAAAAAATGGGGTTTGATGCAGTCACTGTCGCCCCTTATATGGGCGAGGATTCAGTGAAACCATTTTTGGCTTATGAAGGGAAACGTGTTGTTTTACTTGCCTTAACTTCCAACAAGGGAGCCAATGATTTTCAATTTGTTACCGATAGCAAAACAGGTGAAAGACTTTTTGAAAGGGTACTCCGGATTTCACAGATATGGGGAACAAGTGATAATATAATGTACGTAATCGGAGCCACTAAAGCTGAAGAATTAAAGGGAATCCGAATGATCGTTCCTGACCACTTCCTGCTTATACCAGGGATAGGAGCACAGGGGGGAAGCCTGCAGGATGTTGCCAGGTATGGATTAAATGATCAGTGCGGGTTGTTGGTCAATTCATCAAGAGCTATAATTTACATTTCAAATGATAAAGATTTTGCCATTAAAGCCGGCGAATGTGCCAGCGAGATCAGGGATGAAATGTATTCAATTCTTCAAAGCAACGGACTTATGACATGAACACAAGGGAGTAAGGTTGCCGGAATTAATATAAGAAATTAGCAACCAATAGACAATTTTGTAAAATTTTTGATGAGAAATATAACTGGTCAACCGACACATTTACAAAACCGCATATTTCTAATAATGCACTCTAATTAATTTAATATGAGATATTTACACATAATATTTTCTTAAAATACAGTGTTAAAATATTGTAAATTTCAGATTTTAACTTTTTCAATCAATTAAAAAGTCTATCTTTGGCTTTTATTTACTAAACAGGACAAGATATGAAAATAATCGCCCTGATTACACTTTTGAGTTTTGCAGTATCTTTAACTGCCAAAACACCGGGAGGCAACTCTCCGCTCATGAAGGAAAAATCAAAAACTTACCCTTACCTCGCATACTTACCAGATGGATATGACAAAACCATTGCAAAAGCATGGCCATTGATAATTTATTTACATGGTAGCTCCTGCAAAGGCAATAATCTCGAAAGATTAAAAAAATATGGTCCTCCGTTTTATCTCGAAAGAGGTATGGGTGTTGATGCAATCGTAATTTCCCCTCAATGTCCTTCAAATAAAAACTGGACTGTTGGTTCATGGTTTGAATCGTTTTACAATGAGTTAAAAGAAAAATACAATATCGATCCTTCACGCGTTTATCTTACAGGGATGAGTCTTGGAGGATTTGGTACATGGGATATCGCCTCACGCTATCCGGAATATTTTGCCGCAATCATGCCACTTTGTGGTGGCGGACAGACAAGAATGGTTGAGACTTTAAAAGATATCCCAACATGGGTATTCCACGGTGAAATAGATAAAAAGGTAAAACTCAAACGTTCAGTAGAGATGGTAGGAGCCTTGCAGGAAATAGGATCAAGACCGAAATTTTCAGTACTCAAAGGCCAGGGGCATGGTATTCAAAAAGTGTATTCCGATCAGAATATTTATAAATGGTTACTAAGTCAGCATAAACAAGCTTATGAGCGGTTTATGGAAATTACTTCATTGTGGAGTCCCAGGATTGATTCTGTAAACACCGGACAAAATGACACAGGTAAAAAAGAACTAATAGTCAAAGAATATCCTATCCAGCAATCAGATAATCAAGAGAATAAGTCAGGAGTAAAATCGTTTTTCAATAATTTGTTCAATAAGAAACCAGCTTATAAACAGTCTACTTTGTATTAACAGCACATTGAAAATATTTAACGAAGCTGTATCAAAAGCAAAAAAAAATTAACCACAAAGTCCTCAAAGGATTTACACGAAGTTCACAAATATCTAAATAACAAGGCTTTAACTTTGTGTACCTTGTGCTTTCCTGGTGCTCTTTGTGGTAAAAAAATACTTTTGAGACAACCTCTTCTATTTTGTAATTATCCATTAATTAAGTGACCATCGTGTTAAACCGATTTCGCCTATTTGCAGTTCTATCACAAGTTTACCAATAGTACTTTCAATTACCGCATAAGCAGTAATATTATCAAATGTTAATGTTCTGGCATCGTCTGCCAATTTCCAGGTTCCTGTTTGTGTTTTGTCACAAGAATCGTAGATAGCATAAGTTCCATCAGATTTAAAGTTCCATACTGACAATTTTTCGCAGTCTGTTGCAACATTCAAACCGGCTATTGTCTTCGACTCTAATGTCCATCTTCTTATGATCATATTAGTTTCTGTTTTTTCTTTTTTACAGGATGTAAATAGAAATCCGGAAAATGCAACAATAGCTAATAATAGCAGGTAACTAATTTTTTTCATGTTTTTCATGTTTTCCATATTTAAATTGTTGATAATAATTAAAGCAAGGATATGCCTTTATTCGCATAGTTATGTTACACAATTCTATATTAGATTTACATCATTCGCACATTTCAGATTCAGCAAACTTAAAACTATTTTACTGACAATCTAATATTTACACTGCAATTTTCCGGTCTTTGAAATACAACCAATAAATTATTTAACCATTTAGTTAATTTATTCAGTTAAACCATTTGGATAAATTGAAAAAATGCTTTTTCTTTGTCGTATCCTTAACCGTATGGTTAAACTGAAAGGATAATATTATGGATATTACAACAGAAGAGAAAATATATGACGCAGCAAGGCGTATTTTTGTCCTGAAAGGAATGGACGGAGCCCGTATGCAGGAAATTGCGGATGAAGCTGGTATGAATAAAGCATTGCTGCACTACTATTTTCGTAGTAAAGAAAATCTTTTTAAAGCTGTATTTAAAGATATTTTCACTAAGTTTTTCTCCAGGATAAAAGATACTCTTCTTTCTGATGCTTCAGCGAGAGATAAACTGATTGTGTTTATAGACAACTACATAGATATGATCCAAACTAACCCTTATGTACCGCAATTCATCATTAATGAAATCAACCGGGACCCTAAAATGTTGAAAACGCTTATATTTCAACATGGTAATGAACCTCAACAGTTACTTGAAATATTTTTTAATGAAGTTCAGACAGCTAACTTCTCTAAAACGGACCCCCGGCAAATTGTAATAAGCTTATTAGGCATGCTCGTGTTCCCGTTTATTGCACGTCCACTTTTGCAGATGATTTACTTCAATGACAATCAGGAAACTTATAACCAATTTCTGACCGAACGAAAAGAGGTTGTTAAAAATATGATTTTAAAATTGATAGAAGTATGAGAAAATTAATTCCACTTTTGTTTTTTACGTTACAGATTTCATTTTTATACGGGCAGGAACTCAGTTTAGATAGTTGTCAGTCAATGGCACGTAAAAATCATCCATTACTGAAGCAGGCAGGTATCATTGACCAGATTTCAGAACTGCGACATCAAAACTTACAGGTTCTGAACCTGCCACAATTCGATCTTACTGTAAGGGCCTCCTGGCAATCGGATGTTACCAAAATGGTATTAAATATTCCCGGGGTCACAGGTCCTCAACCTCTTTCGAAGGACCAGTATAAAGCCTATGTGGATATCAGGCAAAAACTGTTTGACGGAGGGGTTGCCAAAACAAGGGCTGAGCTTGAAGAAGCAGACCGTCTGGTATCAAAACAGCAAAATGAAACAGATTTATACAAGATCAAGGAAACTGTTAATACATTATATTTCAATATATTAATTATTCAGGAGAATCTGAGAATAATTGATTTGAAAAAGTCAACACTGGAGGAAAGAATTAAAATCTTCAGTTCTGCTGTGGGCAATGGAGTCTCATTGCCAAATGATCTTGATCAGCTCAGAGCCGAAAAACTGATGACCGAACAACAGGAGGCTGAGCTTAAATCAACGCGCCAAACTACACTGGACCTGCTTGGAATTGTTACCGGGGCATCAATCACAGAAATGTCAATCTTTTCCAAACCAACAATTTCGGTCCCCAATATAAGTAATGATCTGTTGCGGCCCGAGATCGTTCTGTTTACATTACAAAAGTCAAAACTTGATAAAAGTGCTGAGGTTTTGACCAATTCACGAAAACCGTACATTTACGCTTTCGGCCAGGCAGGATATGGCCGCCCCGGATTTAATATGCTCGATAATAATTTTTCAGATTATTATATGATCGGGGCCGGTCTTTCCTGGAATATCTGGGACTGGCATAAATCAAGCCGCGAAAGATCGGCTATGAAACTTCAGAAGGATTTAATCGATATTAATATTGAAAATTTCAGTCGTTCTGTAAAAATGTCGTTGAATCAGGAAGAGAACAACTTACACAAACTAAAAAGTCTAATAAGCACCGATGAACAATTAGTTTTTATTAAAGATCAAATCAGTAAGCGGTCAGCAGTTGCGCTTGAGAACGGAACGATTACTTCTGCAGATTTCATACGCGATATGAATGCTGCACTTCAGTCAAAGGCAAATCTGGAAACACACAAAGTTCAGCTTGTTCAAACAATAGTAAATTACCTTACCATAAGAGGAAAATGAGCATATATTGAATTTATTATGAACCACATATACAAATTTAAAAATCAAACAAAATGATAACAACGCAAAATTCCGGAATACTGTTATTCTTATATATTTTATTTATTCTCGGATCATGTTCGAGCAATAAAACCAAATCAGATGCTTTTGGAAATTTTGAAACTGATGAGGTTATTGTCTCGGCTGAAAATAGCGGCAAAATTATGATGACTGCTTTCATAGAAGGTGAAAAGGTCACCAAGGGGGCTGTCATAGCTATTACCGACACTGTCAATCTGGTACTACAGCGGCGACAGCTAATTGCGCAAAAAGAATCAGTGCTGGCACAAAAAGCATCCCTCTTTGCACAGATCGCCATATCCGACCAGCAAATTACCAATATACAAAAAGATCAGGTCAGAATTAAAAAGATGCTTTCTGATGGTGCCGCTACTCCCAAGCAGATGGATGACATTGACGGACAAATTGCCCTTGCGGAAAAGCAGAAAAAAGCATTTTCAGCACAAATTTCAGCCATAGCAAAAAGTGCTGAAGCTATTGATGCTCAAATCTCTGTATTAAATGACAGAATTGGAATATCTATCATAAAAGCCCCAATTTCGGGAATTATTCTTGAAAAATACAGCGAAACAGGTGAACTTGCTACACCCGGCAAAGCACTTTATAAAATGGCGAACATTGATAACCTGGTATTAAGGGTATATGTTAGCGGACCGCAACTGACACAGGTTCAAGTCGGGAAACAGATCAAAGTGATGATAGACGGAAATGAAGGGATAAATGAAATGACAGGAACAGTAGAGTGGGTTTCACCTGAAGCAGAATTTACACCAAAAATTATCCAGACCCGCGAAGAGCGTATTAAGCTGGTTTATGCTGTAAAAGTTCGCGTTCCCAACAACGGCACCCTAAAATTGGGTATGCCGGGAGAAATAAAATTCTAATTTGGCTCCAAAATGATTGAAGTCAAAGATATTCACAAACAATACGGTGGTATTGTTGCTCTCGGTAAAGTCTCCCTTTCTGTAAAAAAGGGCGAAATATTTGGGTTGATTGGTCCCGACGGCTCGGGTAAAACAACCCTGATGCGTATTCTGATGTCACTTCTGCTTCCTGACAACGGTTCAGCAACGATGAACGGTCTGGATGTTGTTACAGATTATAAAAAAGTAAGGCTGATAACCGGATATATGCCCGGAAGGTTTTCACTTTATCCCGATCTGACTGTTGAAGAGAACCTGAAATTTTTTGCTACGGTATTCGGTACAACGATTGAGGAGAATTATTACCTGATTAAAGATATATACAGGCAAATAGAACCTTTTAAAACACGCCGGGCTGGCAAACTTTCCGGAGGGATGAAACAAAAACTTGCCCTTTCATGTGCCCTGATTCACAAACCGGAAATTCTTATCCTTGATGAACCTACAACAGGTGTGGATGCGGTTTCGCGCAAAGAGTTCTGGGAAATGCTTAAACGGCTTAAAGATATGGAGATCACCATTCTTGTGTCGACTCCATATATGGATGAAGCTTCGATGTGCGACAGAATTGCATTGATCCAGCAGGGAAATCTAATGTCGGTTGCAACACCTCAGACGATGGTATCATCGTTTCAGGAAGATTTATGGTCAGTCAGGTCCCGAAAAATTTACCACACCTCAAAGTTTCTTGAAGAACTGCCATCTATGATCTCTGTCAACAGTTTTGGCCAGGTTTTACATCTGGTCACTCCAAAAGGAGCGTTTACTTCGGTGTCAATCCAACAATTTTTGTCACAAAAAGGTGACGTTGAATTCTCAGTTGAACCTGTCGATGCAACAATCGAGGATGTTTTTATCCTTCTAATGAACAAGCGAAAAGAGAAATCATGACGACAAAAGTACCGGTGATTACTGTTAAAAATATGGTGAAGAAGTTCGGAAACTTTTTGGCTAATGACGACCTCAGTTTTGAGGTTTATAAAGGGGAGATTTTTGGATTTCTGGGTGCGAACCAATAAGATTTAACCACAGAGTTTCACAGAGTAAAGCACAGAGTTTTAACAGATTTAATTATTATAATATTTTATCATGGAAATCAATCAACTTACAGAATTGATATTAAAATGTGCTTATTCGGTTCATTCAGCACTAGGCCCCGGCTTATTGGAAAGCGCATATGAAGAATGTTTGTACTATGAATTAAAGCAAGTTGGGTTAAGAGTTGAAAAACAGAAATCATTACCATTAGTGTATAAAGAAGTTAAATTAGATGCAGGGTATCGGTTGGATTTATTTGTCGAAAACACAGTTGTGATTGAGATTAAATCAATTGAAGCATTTACAGATGTTCATATAGCACAAGTGTTGACTTATTTGAAACTATCCGGATGCAAAATTGGTCTCCTTTTAAATTTCAATGTATCTTCACTAAAAAATGGCATCAAGCGACTGGTAAATTAAATAACTCCGAAAACTCTGTGCTTTACTCTGTGAAACTCTGTGGTAAAACAACAAAAAGACATGAAAGAAAAGGTAATTGAAGTTTACAATATGGTGAAGAAGTTCGGAAACTTTGTGGCCAACGACAATCTTAATTTTGAGGTGTACAAGGGGGAAATATTTGGTTTTTTAGGCGCTAACGGGGCTGGTAAGACAACGGCCATCCGGATTTTATGCGGACTCTCGACCCCAACTTCAGGCAAAATGACGGTTGCAGGATATGATGTGTTCAGGCAAACCGAAAAAATCAAGCAGAATATTGGTTATATGAGCCAGAAGTTCTCATTATATGAAGATCTTACAGTTTATGAGAATATCCGCTTTTACGGAGGTGTCTACGGAATTAGGAAATCTGATCGAAAAACAAGAACGGCTGAGATGCTTGATCGATTGGAACTTACAGCTTATGAAAATCGTAAAATCGCAGATCTGCCACTTGGATGGAAACAAAAACTTGCCTTTTCAATTGCAATTCTTCATAATCCAAAAATTGTCTTTCTCGACGAGCCTACGAGTGGTGTAGATCCAATCACACGCAGACAATTCTGGAACCTGATTTATGAAGCTGTTGAAAAAGGTATTACCGTTTTTGTTACGACCCATTATATGGATGAGGCTGAGTATTGTGACAGGGTTTCAATCATGGCCGAAGGACGAATCGTCGCCCTCAACACACCCCAAAAACTCAAAGAACAATACAATGCAGCCAATATGGACGAAGTATTTCTAAAAATTGCACGATGAACAGATTCCTTGCATTTCTCCGAAAGGAGTTTTACCATATTTTTCGCGATCCACGAACCCTCATCATACTGTTTGGTATCCCGATTGCACAGTTGATGCTTTTTGGTTATGTGATGACCAACGAGGTTCGCAATGTGAAAGTTGCAATAGTCGACCATTCCAAAGATTATCTTAGCAGACAACTTAGCCAAAGACTATTATCCTCAGGATTTTTTCAATTAGCCGCAATTCCATCATCTGAAAGTGATTACGAAAGTCTTTTCCGGAGTGGAAAAGTAAAGGAGATTGTAGTTTTTGAAGCTGATTTTGCCAAAAATCTAATGAAAGAGGGGAAAGCAAGTATTCAGGTAATTGCTGACGCTTCCGAACCAAATGCGGCACAATTGATTGTTAATTATACCACTGCCATTGTCAATAACTTTGTCAAAAATGAGTTGATGAAAAATCAGGCGCTTCCGGGCATCAATATAAAAGTGAGGATGCTTTTTAACGAAAACATGCGTGATTCCTATAATTTCATACCGGGTTTGATTGCTGTAATCTTAATGCTGATCTCAGCTATGATGACTGCGATTACCATTGCCCGCGAAAAAGAGATGGGAACAATGGAAATCCTGCTCGCCTCACCGCTTAGGCCAATCCAGATCATCTTAGGAAAGGTTGTACCGTATATGATACTTTCAATCGTTAGTGCAATGGTTGTGTTAGTATTAGGTATGCTGGTATTCAAAGTCCCTGTAATCGGAAGTTTTGCATTATTACTGGCAGAGATCCTGCTTTATATTTTTCTTGCACTAACGCTTGGAATTCTGATTTCCACCTTTGTTGATAGTCAGCTTACAGCGATGGCAATATCAGGTTTTGTCCTGATGCTACCAAGTATTTTGCTCTCGGGCTTTATATTTCCGATTAAAAATATGCCAATCGCCCTGCAAATTGTCGCTAATCTTATGCCGCCGCGCTGGTTTATTGAGATCAACCGGACAGTAATGCTTAAAGGTGGCGGATTAAATGAGATATGGCCGAACACCCTTGTTTTATTGGGGATGTCAGTGCTGTTTATTTTTATCAGTATCCGAAAATTTAAAATCCGTCTTCAATAGTTAACCATGCGAACATTATATTATATCCTTCAAAAAGAGTTTACCCAGATTTTTCGCAATAAAGCGATGCTGCCCGTAATTTTTGTGATGCCACTGGTACAAATGCTCATTCTTGTTTTTGCAGCTACCAACGAGCTTCGTCAGGTAGATCTTGCCATTGTTGATTTTGACAATTCAGCTTCATCACGAAAACTGACCTCCGGGATTACCGGAAATCCTTTCTTTAATGTCCGGCAAAACCTAACCAGTACACAGGATGCAGAGGATCTTTTGATGCGGAATAAGATTGATCTTGCACTGGTCATTCCCCTAAATTTTGACAAAGATTTAACTTTGAGTAAAAAAGCCGATGTCCAGATACTTGTTGATGCAATTAATGGTATGGCGGCTCAGCTTTCTCTTGGTTACCTTTCGAATGTGATCGGAAATTACAGCCAGAAGATATTGATCAAAACGGGTAAAGCGTTACCGGGTCTTATGAAAAGCATAGAGATCAAATCAACTTATTGGTTCAATCCGCAACTAAACTTTAAATATTATATGGCCCCGGGAATTCTCGTGGTATTAATCACGGTAATAGGAATGTTGCTAGGCGGGATGAACCTTGTGCGCGAAAAAGAGATGGGAACCATTGAGCAGATCAACGTTACACCCATCAAAAAATGGCAGTTTATCGCGGGTAAGCTCCTCCCCTTCCTCGTTATCGGATTGTTTGACCTTGCCTTCGGACTGCTGATTGCACGATTAGCTTTTAATATTCCGGTCAGGGGAAGTATGCTTCTCCTTTTTGGTATGGGTAGTATTTATCTTATGCTGGTACTCTCCCTGGGACTTTTTATCTCCACAATTAGCGATACCGTGCAGCAGGCCACATTCGTTACCTTTTTCATACTGATTGTTTTTATTCTCATGAGCGGACTGTTTACGCCTGTCGAAAGTATGCCTGATTGGGCACAAAAACTCGATTATGCCAATCCACTTTACTATTTTGTGAAAATTATGCGCAGTATTATTCTGAAAGGTTCTAATTTAGCAGATATCTTTAACGAGTTTGCAGCCCTTTCGGTATTTGCCGTTTCAATGTTTGGAATGGCTGTTTTCAGGTATCGGAAAACATCTTAAAGATTAAGGATTTTAGATTGAAAGGTTGATTAGTTGATTAGTTTATAAGTTGATAAGTTGATAAGTTGATGGATTGATGGGTTGCAGGTTGGAAAGAGGCAATTTGGTCGGGAATAATCGGAAACGACCCATCGGTTTACAGACGACAATCTGACAATACAATTTTTTTTGCCCTGTCAGGGCATTATATTGGTAGCCCCGGGTAAGGGAGCATAGCGACCGCCACCCGGGGAAGAATGACCCCGACGATAAAGGCGCATCCGCAAAGGTTAATTGAAATAGCACTGTTCTATGCGACGCAAATTGAAACTTCGTCGTAGAAAGAGAATCATGAAATAGACGAATGAGAAATAAAATATTAAAAAGGAAATGGAGTATTAACAATAAAATTGTAAACAAAATTCAGGACGAGTCATTATCGAAAAATCACTCAAAACCGAGCCTGATTTTCATCTGTCCGTAAATTTTGCCAAAAGGCTTACTTTGACGGTTACCCGCCGTGAGCAATGGAAAGCTGACTTAAGTGAATATCTTCACCTGACTGAAGTCTTGTTTTTATTGCTTGCAGTAGTTACTGTTATATACTATTTTATTGACAAAGATATAGTTATTCGTATTTTTACTTTTATCTCCCGAAATACACTACCGGTAGTTTATGTTGTATTTATTCTGAATTTTATCCTGTTTGCTGATCGGGTATTGCTGCGCCTTCTTTTCAGACGATGGAACAGGACCTTAATTTAGGACTGTTGGAAATCCTTAATTAACCTTATTAGTCAATTAGCGTAAGTAATTTGGGCAAAAATACTTTTTTATCTAAGTGGTTCAATATCTTTTAATTCTTGCATTTGACGGGCAAGTTCCCAATCCTGTTGTAACTCATCGCGATAATAATTCCATAGAACCTGTTTTTAGTAAAAAAGTAATAGAAATCTTTTAATTTGCATATTTTGTCAAAAGAATAAAATATCTTGTGACCACAATTAAAAAAGTAATCGCCCTTTTTATTTTATCCGGATGAAAAAAAAATAAAATTCAACTATGAAATCAAAGAACTCACAATTGACGGTTAATAGCGGATTGGCAGATAAAATTGTTATCCAGGAAGTTGACTCGAAAAAAAAGCTGAGAAAATTTATTCATCTGCCAGCTGCAATTCATAAAAACCACTCCAATTGGGTTCCACCTATTTATATGGATGAATGGGAGTTTTTCAACCCAAAGAAAAATAAATCTTTTCAATCGTGCGACACCATTATGCTTCTGGCATACCGGGCAAATGAGGTGGTGGGTCGGATCATGGGCATCATTCACCGGAAATATAATGAAAAGCATAACGAAAATCACGCACGGTTTGCCTTTTTTGAAACCTGGAATGATGATGTGGTAGCGGCTGCTTTGCTTGGGGCAATCGAAAACTGGGCAACAGGAAAAGGAATGGTAAAGTTAGTCGGCCCGCTGGGTTTTTCAGATAAAGACCCGCAGGGATTTCTGATAGAAGGATTCGATGAACCTTCCGTAATAGCTTCAAATTGCAATTTCCCATACCAGGTTGAACTACTCGAAAAGAATTCCTTTACCAAAGAGTGCGATCTTGTTGTTTACCAAATCAAAATCCCAGATCCCCTACCTGAATTATACCATAAGATCGGGGAACGGGCAGTGCGCATGAACCCTAACCTGAGGGTTTTGGAATTTACATCAAGAAGAAAGGTTAAACCCTATATACATCCTGTTCTTCAGCTACTCAACAGAACATTTACCGAAATTTTCGGTTTTATCCCATTCACTGAAGCTGAAATGGACGATTTTGCAAACCGTTATCTTTTTCTTATCAATCCCCGTTTTATCAAAGTGATTGTTAATGACCAGAATGAAGTTGTGGCTTTTGTAATCGGTATGTCACATATTGGCGACGGGATCAGAAAAGCCAGGGGAAAATTATTCCCATTCGGCATATTCCAGATCCTGGCATCGGCACGAAAATCAAAACAGCTGAATCTACTTCTTGGAGGTGTTGACCCGGCCTATCGGGGCAAAGGACTTGATGTTATGATGGGGGGGAAAATGATGGAATCGGCAACGGCATTAGGAAAAACAACTATGGATTCACACCTTGAACTTGAAAATAACACCAAGGTCCGTGGCGAAATGGAGAAAGTTGGAGGCAAGGTTTACAAGCGTTTCAGGGTCTACAGCAAAAAACTGATTTCTTAGTCCATCCAAGCTGTTTCTGCATTTAAAAACTAAAGCTCATTTATCTTGTCAAGTATAATACGGGGATCCAGATTGTTCTCACCGCGTATTATAATTTTTGATTTTTCGTAATAATATGCCCGTTTTTGTAATGCTTCGTTAATAAACTGAATCAGTTCGTCCCTCGATTTATCGATGATAAGCGGTCTTTCAATTCTCGATTTAATAAGCCTTGCTGCAAGAACATCTGTATCAGGGGCAATATAAACGGTAATTCCGTTTTTGTTCATTATCTCCATATTATCGAAAAAACAGGGGGCCCCGCCGCCGGTACCGATAACAACATCCTCAAATTGAGATACTTCAATCAACGAGGTTCGTTCTTTCTCGCGAAATTTGATCTCTCCTTCTTCAGAGAAAATCGCAGGGACAGATTTAAAATACCTCTCTTCGATGTATTTATCAAGATCGATAAAACTGATATTCAATAAATCAGCAAGTTTACGGCCGATTGTTGATTTTCCGCAACCCATGTATCCAACCAGAAAAATTTTCATTATTCAAAGTTTATTTCCATCTGACTTGGATCATAATTTCCACCCGGTGAACGTATAATCTCAAAAGGGATATCATCAACAGGTGGAGGTTCGTCTTCAGTTTTCAAATCCTCATCCTTGATTATCGGATCTAATTCCTTGATATTGCTCACTTCATAACTTGATAATCGTTTTCCTTTTGCCTTGTATGACTTGACCCCGATGAACTCAGCAACTTCGACTATTTCGTTAACCCTGCTGTTCTTATCGCCACCAAATTCAATTTCCAGTCTTGGATAGGTCACCCATGTAACGCTAATTAATTTATTATTAGGATTTTCTCCGATAAATCTACACGGTTTGCCTCCATTTGCCTCAATCTGAAATCGTTTTACATAATATAAGTTTTGCTCTGAATCCAGATAAACTACGGAAGCAATTTTTTCAGGACGGAATTTCTCGATTGAGAGCAACCCTTTCTCGAAATGGTTTTCAAGATCGTAAGAGTAAACCTGAAATACTCCATCCTTATCAATTACCAATATTTTCTCATCACCAGAGAATTCGCCCAGATACTTTCCACGACCATCGGCATTAAGTCGCAGAACGTCTTCATCGAACCATATTTTACGGCCGCCAAGGGTTGAGAGCCCTTTTTCCTTAAGGGTAACTTTATGCACTTCATTTTTGGTTACCAGATTACCCATAGATTGCCTACCTTTGATGGCCAGCTGGGCAATATCTATTTCATCAACCAGCTTTTTAAGCTTTGGCTTGGGTTTAAAAGTGATCCTTAAAACCTCGGCCTCACCATTCGGATTGGAGCTGAAATAGAGAATCCGGGATCCTTCTGTACCCATAGTCATATTATAATCCTTATCGCGTGTGACCCCGGTTACGCTGAAACGTTTCATGTAAGTATATCCAGCTTTGCCGTCGCGGTACACCATATTATAAATCGTGCGGTTGTCGTTTTTATCAAAAATAGCGACATGTAGTACATTTTTACCTATAAATGCTTTATCGCTGACTTTGGTAACAAAATAAGTTCCGTCACGTCTGAAAACTATAATATCGTCAATATCAGAACAATCACATAAAAACTCAGCTTTTTTCAAACCAGTACCAATAAATCCCTCATCCCGATCGATATATAGTTTTTCGTTTGCGATAACGACCTTGGCTGCTTCGATATTTTCGAAACTCCGGATTTCGGTTTTTCTGGCGCGCCCCCTGGAATATTTATTCTTTAAATGTTGGTACCAGGTAATACAGTAAGGAATTAAATTCTGAAGATTTGCAATAACCCCGGCGATATCATCCTCAATCCCTTTGATAATTTCGTTTGCCTTATCGGTATTGAATTTCAAGATACGTCCCATCCTGATTTCCATCAGTTTAAGGATATCATCACGTGATATTTCCCGTTTGAACTTTGGTTTCCACGGGGCAAGGCGCTGATCAATGTGATTTACGGCCTGGTCCATATTATTCGAATCTTCAAAAGCTTTGTCTTTATAGATCCTTTCGTCAATAAAAATCTGTTCCAGGGAAGCAAAATGCCATTGCTCTTCAAGTTCCCCCATCCGGATCTCAAGCTCGAGCTTAAGCAATTCTACGGTGTTATCAACAGATTTTTTAAGTATTTCAGTAACAGTAATAAACTTAGGTTTATCATCCTCGACTACGCAGGCGTTTGGAGAGACTGATACTTCACAATCAGTAAAAGCATACAGTGCATCAATAGTTTTATCTGAACTGATACCGGGAGCGAGGTGAATCAATATTTCAACATTTGCCGAAGTATTATCATCAATCTTTTTAATTTTGATTTTACCCTTATCATTTGCCTTTATTATGGATTCGATCAATGAAGAAGTTGTCCTTCCAAAAGGTATCTCTGTTATTACCAATGTTTTATTATCCTGTTTTTCAATTTTAGCCCTTATTTTAACAGCCCCGCCCCTCAAACCATCGCCGTATTTCATCACATCGATATAACCACCTGTCGGGAAGTCGGGGTATAATACAAAATCATCACCATTGAGGTAGGAGATACAGGCATCCAGCAGTTCTATAAAATTGTGGGGAAGAATTTTAGAAGCCAGTCCGACTGCAATTCCTTCAACGCCCTGGGCCAGCAAGAGAGGAAATTTCACAGGTAAAGTAACAGGCTCCCTGTTTCGGCTGTCATATGAGAGCTGCCATTTTGTTGTCTTAGGATTAAACAGGACCTCGAGGGCGAACTTCGAGAGGCGTGCTTCAATATAACGGGGGGCTGCAGCCCCGTCCCCTGTTAAAATATTTCCCCAGTTACCCTGTGCATCAATCAGCAATTCCTTTTGACCGAGCTGAACCAATGCATCACCGATAGACGCATCGCCATGAGGGTGATACATCATTGTCTGTCCGATAATATTGGCAACTTTGGTATATCGCCCGTCATCCATCTGTCTCATCGCGTGAAGAATACGCCGCTGAACGGGCTTCAGTCCATCATTGACGTAAGGTACTGCCCTTTCCAGTATAACATACGAAGCATAATCAAGGAACCAGCTTTGGTACATCGACGACAAATACACGATATGATGAAGTTCTTTTTTGCCTTCTCTGCTCCCTTCATCTTCCGGAGGTAGTGCTAATCCGATATCTCCTTCGTCAGACATTTTAAATTGATTGGATTAATTAATATAGATTACTGATTTCCTTTGATCTTTGTTGCTTTTTACTATTAACGGTCAGACTTCATCTTTTTCAATATGAAGATTTCCGATAATAAAATCCTGACGATCCGGTGTGTTTTTCCCCATGTAGAACTCAAGCATTTCTGCAACTGATTCGTTTTTATTCAGAATAACTGAATCAAGCCGAATATCTTCGCCGATAAAGTTTTTGAACTCGTCGGGCGAGATCTCTCCTAATCCTTTAAACCGGGTTACCTCCGGATTAATACCAACGGCTTTTACAGCCTTATCCCGCTCCATCTCCGAATAACAATAAACGGTTTTCTTTTTATTACGGACCCTGAAAAGTGGTGTTTGCAGAATATAAAGATGCCCTTTCCTTATCACTTCGGGAAAGAACTGCAAAAAGAAAGTGATAAGTAGCAAACGAATATGCATCCCATCAACGTCTGCATCAGTCGAGATAATTACTTTATTATATCTGAGTTCGTCAATTCCCTCTTCTATGTTTAGTGCCGCCTGAAGAAGGTTAAACTCTTCATTCTCGTAAACAATTTTTTTGGTTAACCCATAACTATTTAATGGTTTACCGCGCAAGCTAAAAACAGCCTGAGTGGTGACATCACGTGATTTGGTTATTGAACCGCTTGCTGAATCACCCTCGGTGATAAAAATTGAGCTGTTGTCTTTTAACTCATGATTTGTATTGTAATGAATCCGGCAATCACGTAACTTTTTATTATGAAGGTTTACTTTCTTTGCCCTTTGCTTGGCCAACTTCTGAATTCCCGAAATTGCCTTTCGCTCGCGTTCTGATTCCTGAATCCTTTTCAGAAGAATATCAGCAGTTTGTGTGTTTTTATGCAAATAATTACCCAATTCCTTCAGGATGAAATTCATTATAAAATTTCGCACTGACGGACCATCGGGTGCCATATCCTTAGACCCGAGTTTAGTCTTGGTTTGCGATTCAAATATAGGTTCTTCAACCTTAATGCTCAGGGCTGAAACAATTGAGGCCCTGATATCAGAGGCATCAAATTCCTTGCGGTAATAATCACGGATTGTCTTCACAAGGGCTTCACGAAATGCAGAAAGATGCGTGCCTCCCTGCGGGGTAAACTGTCCATTAACGAAAGTATAGTAATCTTCCCCGTACTGGTTACTATGGGTAAGGGCAAACTCAATATCTTCCCCTTTCAAATGAATAATCGGATAAACCGGGTCCTGATCGAGGTTCTCTTCCAACAGATCATATAGGCCGTTTTTCGAAAGGTACTTCTCTCCGTTAAAATATATTATTAAACCTGCATTCAGAAAAGTGTAATTCTTCAAAAGAGGAACAACAAATTCTTCGATGTAATGAAAATTTCTGAATATCTCATTATCAGGAGTAAATGCAACACTTGTTCCATTTGGCTCTTCTGTTGGGACCTCACTATATTCCCTTATCAACTCCCCTTTGGAAAAATCTATCTTTTTCAACCGGCCATCGCGAACCGATTTAATTGAAAAATGCATAGAAAGGGCATTCACGGCTTTGATCCCTACACCATTCAGGCCAACCGATTTTTTGAATACTTTCGAATCATATTTAGCCCCGGTATTCATCCTGGAAGCCACATCCAGTACTTTCCCTAATGGTATGCCCCGGCCATAGTCACGTACACTGACAAGTTCATCCGATACCCTGACATCTATTTTGCGCCCATTACCCATCATAAATTCGTCAATAGAATTGTCAAGTACCTCTTTTAATAAAACATAGATACCATCATCAGCAGCTGAGCCGTCACCCAGCTTACCGATATACATTCCTGGCCGCTTACGAATATGTTCTTTCCAATCAAGCGTACGAATTGACTCTTCTGAATAACCTGGAACCATTATAAAAATTTTGCACAAAGATAGTGAAAAACAAAAGTTGCACGATCGAATTTGGAAGACAGTAATTAACACTATTTAGTTGATAAGTATTTTGAAAATCCGCTAAGAAGCGGATTTTATTTCAGATTCAATGGTTTCGAAAGATTGAATAATTCATATCCTGATCATTTGCTGCAACATACATTATTCTTCAGATCGACAGGCCCGAATCATATTGTAAGGATGGACTTTAGTCCTCCCATTAAGACCTGACCATTAACGCCGAGAGCCGTAGGCTCAGTACATATCATCATGTATGGAAAATTTGAAAAACGAGTTGCAAACTCAAAGCGACAAAACCCCTCCCGAAAAATGGGACAGGCAGTTGCAAACGAGGTATTCATGGACTTCAAATAAATAAAAACAATAAAAAACGCAACTGAATGAATTGGTAATTTTGTAATTTTGAAGACATTAAAATCAAATGAAATGAAAAAAGTAATCTTATTAGTATGTGGATGCTTAATCTTTGCAGCAAGTTTCGGGCAAGTGAATTTTATATGGGAGAAAACAGACTCCATCCCAAAGACTAAATCCCAACTTTATTCTGCTACTAAAATGTTTATTGCTGAAACATGGAGGTCTTCAAAAGATGTAATTCAAAATGATGATAAAGAAACTGGGACTATTCTTATTCGGGCAAGGCGCGAACAAAGTATTTCCTATTTTTTAACTGGTTATGCATATTCGTATTTATATGATGTTACATTTAAAGTAAAAGACGGTAAATTTAAAATTATTATCAACAATATTACTTGTAAATCAGGCTATAACAACGAACGTGAAGTTTATATTCTGATTCAACCAGTAGAAGGAGATCCATATCCTAATAAAACAGGCACGCTATCAAATAAAAAAGCTGTACAATTGTTAACCGATTTAAAAAAATATTTTCAAGAAATTGTGGATAGTTACGTACTATATGTTTAAAAAGCAAGTTCAACTAACGATAATTGGTAATAAAATCCAAACTTAACTGAGCCGGGAATTTTATTATTATTTTTAAAAATTGTATGATAAAATTGAGAATTATGGAAAAGCAACCAAGATTAACTTGCATTGATGTTTCTTATAAGGATTATTCGAATCGATCCTTTAATGAAATTCGTAAAAGAAAAGATTTGATTGATGGTGATAATATGAGAATCTGTAAAAGGATATTCCCCTTAACAGAAGATAGGGAATTTATCACAATTGAGAAATTCCAACAGTGGTTAGAGACAACATGTAAAAGAGAACGAAGTGGAAAATTTCATTTGAGAACTAAAACCGGTTTGGGTGATGGGTGTAATTCACCCGGGAGTCTATGGATATTCAGATTAAAAGGTCATTTAATTGGGGAAGGAGAGGTTAAAAAAGATATTATTGATAATGAAGATGACGAGCCAGAAAAATATGCGGACAATAATTTGGACAAACGCAACTGGTGCAGATTTGCAATTCTGCGCCAGCAGCATATAAAAGCAATTACGCTTGTAGGATATTGTTTGTAAGCACAATAAGTTTTGTACCTTTGACTTAGATTTTAAAAAGAAAAGATTGAATTATGACAGATATTCAGTTATATACAAAAATGTCAAGTTTACCCTTGAATTTGAAACTTGAGGTAGCTGATTTTATTGATTTTATCAAACATAAATCAGCAAAAGAATCATTGAAAATTAAAAAAAGAATTGCAGGACAAGCCAAAGGGCTGATTTCAATGAAAGACAATTTTGATGACCCGATTGAAGGGTTTAAAGAATATACGTAATGGATTTATTGATAGATACACATGCCGTAATTTGGTTCATTGCAGAGGATTCTAAACTACCTTTGAAAACTAAAAAAATTATTGAGAATTCTGAAAATACCTGTTTTGTTAGTATTGCAACATTTTGGGAAATTGCCATAAAACATTCACTCGGCAGGTTAAATTTAAATTCTGACTTGGAAGGTATCTTTCGAATTATTGAAAATACTGGCTTTGAGTTGCTCCCAATAACGACAAATCATATTCTTATAAACTCTGGATTAGAGCACCATCATCACGACCCGTTTGATAGGATAATTATCGCACAAGCTATCTGTGAAAATTTAAAGATTGTGACAAAAGATAATTATTTCAAAAATTACAGTGTGTCATTGATTTGGAATAAATAGCCGGTAGCTACTTTTTTTAGCTAATATATTTTCTCATAAAGTCCCCAAATATTAATTTCACCGTTATAGTTTCCCTTGCTGGTGCGGATTTGCAATCGCGCCACTTAGACCCAGGATTTTCAATCCAATTATCAACAAACTTTATAAACTCGCAATCCAATAAATATGCAGATTGAAAAAATTCAAACAAAGATTTACGAAATATGTTTAAACTTTCACTAACCGAATGGGAAAATATGTCATCACAAATTGTGATGACATACCCGGTTAAACTCCCTTAAACCGCATTGCCCCTTGCGTTTACGGAGCATGGCGTCACAATGCTTGCCAATGTTCTGAAAAGCAGCAAGGCAAGCGAATAAGATTTAAATCCAATAATCAGTAAATACTACCGCTAAAAGAATAATTTTGAGAAAGCTAAATATTTTCGTCATCAGTCTGAATAACCTGGGAAGTTTAAAACAATTGGTACAATAATGGAAAAGATCCTCGGGAATTTGCACAATGTCTTCCAGACTCCATTTCAGAGTTCAGTTCTGGTTTTCGCATTAATATTGTTTATTATCCTGCTCGCTCCCTTGATTTTCAGGAGCATTAAGATCCCTGGAATTATAGGACTGATCCTTGCCGGTGTAATCATTGGACCTCACGGATTAAATCTTATTGCCAGGAATGCTGCCATCGACCTCTTTTCAACGATTGGACTTCTATATATTATGTTCCTTGCAGGTCTTGAACTCGACCTGAAAGGATTTGCAAAATACAAACATAAGAGCCTGGTTTTCGGATTCTTTACCTTTGCAATTCCAATATTTATAGGTTACCCGGTATGCCGTTACCTCCTCAGTTTCAGTTTCGAAACAAGTTTTCTAGTTGCCAGCATGTTTGCAACCCATACTTTGGTTACATATCCTATTGTAAGCCGTCTGGGTATTTCCAGAAATGAAGCTGTAGGAATTACTGTGGGTGGGACAATACTTACAGATACAGCAGTTTTGATTATTCTTGCTGTTATTTCAGGTACTGTTAACGGGGAAATCACACCAACTTTCTGGATAAAATTCTCAATATCTGTTATTTTATTTCTTTTGATTGTTTTATTTGTTATTCCAAGGATTGCTACCTGGTTTTTCAGAAATTTCGAAGGTGAAAAAAATTCCCATTTTATTTTTGTCCTTGCCATGGTATTTCTTGCTGCTTTTCTATCCGAACTGGCCGGACTTGAACCCATAATAGGTGCGTTTGCCGCCGGAATTGCCTTAAACAGGTTAATTCCGCATACATCAGCTTTAATGAACCGGCTTGAGTTTGCCGGTAATTCACTATTTATTCCATTCTTCCTTATTAGTGTTGGCATGTTGATTAATCTCAATGTGATTACACAAGGTCCAATAGCACTTATAATAGCTGGTACACTGACATTAGTGGCCCTGGTCGGAAAATATGCTGCAGCTCTCATTACCTCTGCAATCTTCAGATATCCAAAATCCTTTAGAAATCTGATTTTCGGATTAAGCAGTTCCCATGCGGCAGCAACTATTGCAGTGATTTTAGTTGGATTCCGTCTTGGTATTGTAGATGAGAATGTTCTCAATGGAACAATAGTCCTGATTCTGGTAACCTGTCTTGTTGCATCATTTGTTACAGAACATTCGGCCAAAAAAATACTTATTGAGGAGAATTATGATTCAACTTCCTTTCCTGAGATAAGAGACCAAAAAATACTGGTGCCTATATACAATCCGCACAATATGGAGAGACTGCTTGACCTTGCAATGGCGATTAAAAATCCTAAAAACAGGTTTCCTATTGTAAGCTTATCTGTTGTTGCAGACGATCAGGCGGCAAGGCAGAAGTTGATCGAAGCAAAACGGACACTCGAAAAAGCGATTATTCATGCATCAGCAGTTGATCAGCAGGTAGAAATAATAACTACTATCAGCCAAAACATTTCCAGCGGGATCAAGCGCGTTGCAACAGAGATATTTGCCACTGAAATTATTATTGGTTTTGCGTTGAAAAGTCATTTTACTGATCTGCTTTTCGGTAATATAATTAAATATATTGTAGAGAATACTAATCAGGCAGTCTGGGTATGCAGTATATCGCCCCGTCTTAGTCAAAGGCAAAAAATTGTAGTAATCTGTCCACGTTATGCCGAACTTGAATATGGGTTTATTCCCTGGCTCAGCCGTATATTCAGGCTCGCGGAAACGCTGAATATATCCTGTGATTTTCTTTCTACTCCCGAAACCTTCAGGAGTATAATGAAATATATGCAAACCAGTAAAATTGTCATCCCAACAAAATTCATTGATTTTGCTGACTGGAGCGAATTTCTGGGAATCTCAGCTTATATTCTGCCGACAGATCTGGTTATTATTGCCCTTCCCCGCAACGGAGGGATTTCTTACAGGCTCAATCAGGAGGGTATTCCGCGACAAATGGCCAGGAATTTCGAAAATTATGATTTTATCCTGATATATCCGAATGAATCAGAGGACAATCCGGAGATGATGTTTACTGACGATTTTGATAAAACCCTTATTGAGGAGGGACTGAATCAACTTTCTAAGAAAGCAAGATCGCTGACCGGGATTTTTCGCAGGAAGTAGGCGGACGTAAAAAAACAGGCAGAAGTATACAAAAATTTAAAAGTAAAAATATAATTAATCTCCATTGACTTCTCTTTAAAAGTATGGGGGTCATTCAGACCAGACATAGGTGCAAAACCCAAATTGGCACATGAGTAACCCCCTGATTTCAAATAGAATATTAATTCCCAGTGAAAAAAGCAATAATGCAGGTATTACTCTCATAAATAACTTATTGATTTTCAATATAAAGCATATGATACCTGCGATCAATGGCAGCCAGAACTCGAAGAATCTGTACAAAAGGGACAGCAACAGCCTCAATATTGGAGTACCCAAAACGGACAAGAACAAAGACCATTGAGACTTCTATTGCTCCGAAGCACCTTAAAAATGGAGATACAATGAGGAACACAACAGAAATAATATAACCTAAAAATGCTGCAAATAAGGAAGGATTATATTGAAGGGCAACCATTGCAATATACAGATGGGCCATTCCGGTAAACTCAATCTGTATGGAATAGCATAAAGTAATTAAAAACTGCTTTTGGCTGATTCTGTTATTCAGAATATCGTTTGAAAACACTTCGAAAAATGATAACGATTTAACAAGCCATCCAACAATTAAAAAGTAAATAAAGATTGGGATAGCCACAACAATCACAGACGGAATTCCAACAAAACCGTATACAGTCGACGCAAAATGAATCTGTGATTTTTTGATACCTTTTTTTCAATCCCGCCAGTAAAAAATGCTAATGAAGAAATTCCCCCTGGCAGGTAAGAAAATACTGATCAGATTTCGTTTCAGGAACAAAACTATAGCGGTAATCAGTGAAATCCGGACAGAAATAAAACTGGTCTTTTCGCTTTAATAAAATACATTTTAAACCCACTACTTTACAGAAAACTTATAAATACAGGCAGAAGTATATGTATTTTCAGGTTTCAGGACAGCAGCCGGAAATTCCGGATGATTCGGGGAATCAGGAAAGTGTTGTGATTCGAGGCAAAACCCGGATCTATAATTATAAGGTTTATTTTGTTTTCCCTTTTCTTTTCCTTTCAAAAAATTACCGGAGTAGAACTGAAGTCCGGGTTCGTCAGTGAAAACTTCCATAAGCCGTCCGCTATTGGGCTCATAAACCGATGCTGCAAATGAAACCATTTTAGCTTCCGGTTTATTCAGGACAAAATTATGGTCGTATCCTAAACCAAATGACAGCTGCTCATTATTATCGTTAATCCGGTCTCCAATGGCAACAGGTGTTGTGAAATCAAATGGAGTACCTGTCACAGATTCAATTTTTCCGGTTGTAATAAATGTAGAATCAATTGGCGTGTAATTGTTTGCATTAATGTATAAAACCTGGTTTAAAATGTCACCGTTCCCGGCTCCGTTAAGATTAAAATATGAGTGATTGGTGAGGTTTATTACTGTGGGTTTGTTTGTTTTTGCAATATAGGAGATCAAAAGTTCATTGTTATCGGTTAGTCTGTAATTTATTATAACCAGCAATTCGCCCGGAAAGCCCTCTTCCATATCAGGTGATACCAGAGAGAGTTCCACTTCATTTCCCCCCTTTTGAACAGCTTTCCAAACTTTTGATGAGAATCCTTTTGCTCCGCCATGCAGGAAATTTGGGCCATTATTAGTTGCAAGTTTATATTGAACAGTGTCTAAAGCGAATAATCCTTTCGCAATACGATTTCCATACCGGCCGATTGCTGCCCCAAAATACTGTTCATTCCCTTCAAGGTAACTATCAATGTTATCATAGCCCAATACGATATCCTCCATTTTACCGGTTTTATCTGGAACCATTAACGATACGATACGACCTCCGTAATTGGTAAGAGCCATTTCCATTCCGTTTTTATTTTTCAGTACAAATAGGTCAACCTGCTTTCCATCAACTAATTTATGAAATGCCTTAGGTTGAATTTCAGGCTTTGTATTTTTATAATTACAAGAAGCTAACGCGAATATCATGAGCATGGCAAGGGTTAATTTTTTCATTGGATGACATTATTTTTAATTATATACATTTATCTGCAAAGTTAATCATTAAATTATATTTGCATCCTCAAGCTGTTATTAAGAAATATATCTGTTTTAAGCAAGTTTAAGTTAAAGTCATTGCCGGTTTTTTTGTATTTTTGATGTTAAGACTTATTTCGTGGAAACCTAAAAATTAAGTGCTATGGGAGATTATAAATACCGCAGACTGGGGAATGAGGAGATTGGTCAACTTATAATCCAGGGTTGTTATTGCGAAGACTGGAATCTGATCGAAGTTGTCGGTGATTTCCTGCCGGATAATATTCGGAATACCAAGTTCTCAGGTTATAACAGGCTAGGACGTTTTGACGAAGAGATTACCCTGTTTGGAGGGGTACAAGCAAAGACCGGAATTGTAAATGCGCACATCCATAATTGCACTATTGAGAATAATGCGCTGATAAGTAGTGTAAAAAGCTACATTGCCAATTACAAAATTGGTGAAAGAGTTGTAATTCATAATCTTAATCAACTTGCTGTTGAAAATAAAACTTCTTTTGGAAATGGTATCCGCATCAAGGTGATTAACGAATCGGGTGGTCGTGAAATTCCTATCTACGATCACTTGTCGGCCCATGTTGCCTATATTCTTGCATTGTACCGCCATCGTATGAAGGCGGTTGAGATTATCGAGAAATATATTTCTGAATATACGGATTACGTCTCTGACACTGTTGGCGAAATCAGTCATGGTGTTCATATAATTAATTGCGGTATAATGCGTAATGTTAAAATTGGTCCATGCGCTTCCCTCGAGGGGGTTTCCAAAATTGTAAATGGCACGATCAACAGTTCAGTAGCCGATCCGGTTGAGATAGGCCAGGGTGTCATTCTTGAAAACTTTATCATTTGCTCAGGTACAAGAATTACTGATTCTACATTGATATCAAATTGTTTTATAGGACAGGGGTGCCTGCTTGACAAACACTATTCTGCCGTAGAATCGGTATTTTTTGCGAATTGCCAGGGTTTGCACGGAGAGGCCTGTTCTATCTTTGCAGGACCCTATACTGTATCACATCATAAATCTACTTTATTAATTTCAGGACTTTTCTCATTTATGAATGCCGGAAGCGGGTCAAATCAGAGTAATCATCTTTATAAGCTAGGACCTATCCATCAGGGTATTGTGGAACGCGGTACAAAAACAACCAGTGATTCTTACATTTTATGGCCGTCGAGGATCGGTGCATTTACCCTTGTAATGGGACGTCATTACAGGCATTCTGATACAACTGATTTCCCCTTCTCTTATCTGATTGAAGAGAAAGACGAAAGCAGGTTAGTGCCTGCTATCAATCTGCAAAGTATCGGAACAATACGTGATTCTCAGAAGTGGCCAAAGCGCGATCGCAGGAAAGATCCTGATTTAATGGATTTTATTAACTTCAATTTACTGAGTCCTTACACGATTCAGAAAATGATAAAAGGCAGGAAAATTCTTCTGGAACTGTTGAATGCATCAGGTGAAACTGCTCCTTTTTACACCTATCATGGAATGGTGATTAAAAATAGCGGCCTTGTCAGGGGAATATCCCTGTACGAAAAAGCAATCTGGAAATTCTTAGGTAACTCAATGATAACCAGAATACAACGGAATAATATTAATACTGTTCAGGATATACGCACTGCGTTACGCAAGGACACCCCCCTGGGAAGTGGTTGCAGGTGGCTTGATCTCACAGGGATGATTTGTCCATCTGACGCAATCAACAATCTTCTCGATTCTATTGAAAATGGTCAGGTACATTCTCTTGAGGGGATAAATATCTCCATCAGGACGATACATGAAAACTATTATACCTACGAATGGTCATGGGCGTCAGATATAATTGAAGAATTTTACGGAACCGCAGTCGAGGATTTTGGTCCGAAGGATGTGGTGGAAATTACACAAAAATGGATGAAAGCTGTGCTGGAGATTGATCAGATGCTCTACAATGATGCAGGAAAGGAGTTCTCAATCATCAAGCAAACCGGTTTTGGAATTGATGGTGACAGGACAGTGCAGCAACTCGATTTCGATAATGTGAGGGGTGAATTTGAAACCCACGCTGAGGTAAGTGCAATCAGGGAACACATGGCAAAGAAAGAGGCTTTGGGAAAAGAAGTTATTGCTAAAATGGAAAAGCTGATGGTATTTGAAACAATAAAAAACTAAATATATGTGTGGAATAGTAGGATATATCGGAAATAGAAATGTCTACCCAATTCTGATTCAGGGTCTTCAACGACTTGAATATCGTGGCTACGATTCAGCCGGAATAGCAATTTATAACGAATCGCTCAATGTTTATAAGTGCAAGGGAAGAGTTTCCGACCTTGAACGCTATGTTTCGGATAAAGATATTTCCGGAACCTTAGGAATCGGGCACACCCGGTGGGCAACACATGGTGAACCCAATGACAGGAATGCACACCCGCACACATCGATGAATGGCAATTTTGTACTGGTACATAACGGAATAATCGAAAACTATGCCGAATTAAAAACAGATCTGAAAAAGAATGGAGTTAGATTTCAATCAGATACTGACACTGAAGTTTTGGTAAACCTGATCGAATATTTTTATCAGAAGGGGGAAGAAGTAAGTAGTGAAATAGCTGTCCGTCTTGCACTTTCAAAAATTGTTGGAGCGTTTGGAATTGCAGTTATATGTAAAAATGAAAAGAATCAGTTAATTGTTGCCCGAAAGGGAAGTCCTTTGGTAATTGGTATTGGACATGGAGAGTATTTCATCGCATCAGATGCGACACCAATAATTAGTTATACAAATAGTGTCATTTATTTAAATGATAATGATGTGGCTATTATCACCAAAGATAGTCTGACCTTAAAAACAGTTGAGAATGCCCCTGTTGCATTCAAAATCACAAAAATAGATATGACAATCGGAGATTTAGAAAAAGGTGATTTTGAGCATTTTATGTTAAAAGAGATTTTTGAACAACCCAAATCTATTGAAGATACTTTCCGTGGTCGGATATCACCCGATCGTTCTGAAATTATTCTGGGAGGTTTAATGGATATCTTTCCAAAATTAATAAAGGCACGACGAATAATAATAATCGGATGTGGAACCTCATGGCATGCCGCACTGGTGGGTGAATACCTGATTGAAGAGTACGCACGGGTTCCTGTTGAAGTTGAATATGCTTCTGAATTCAGGTACCGCAATCCAATACTTTCAAGTGATGACGTGGTAATAGCAATCAGCCAGAGTGGCGAGACTGCTGACACACTTGCCGCTTTGCGTATGGCAAGGGAGAATGGGGCCACAATTTTGGGTATCTGTAATGTAGTGGGATCAAGTATTGCTCGTGAAACTGATGCAGGAGTCTATACCCATGCCGGAGTCGAAATCGGTGTTGCATCAACGAAAGCCTTTACAGCACAGGTTACGGTGTTAACATTATTGGCTTTCAAACTCGCAAGAGAGAAAGGAATGCTATCGACTGATGTATACCAGGATTTAATTCGTGAACTGACCGAAATACCGGATAAAGTAAAGTCAATACTAGTAAAACATCCTCATATTAAAGCAGTTGCAGCTAAATATAAAGATGCTGTCAATGCGCTCTATCTTGGCAGGGGATCCCTGTTCCCAATAGCATTGGAAGGAGCACTTAAACTTAAGGAGATCTCCTATATGCACGCAGAAGGATATGCTGCCGGAGAGATGAAACATGGTCCGATAGCGTTGGTCGATGATAACCTTCCGGTTGTTGTTGTTGCGGCAAAAGACAGTTATTATGAGAAAATTGTCAGCAATATTCAGGAAGTTAAGGCCAGAAAAGGTAATATTATCGCAGTGGTAACCGAAGGTGATGATGGTTTGAAGGGTATGGTCAACGATTTATTCGAAATACCGAAATCAAACCCGGCTGTGACCCCCCTGCTGGCAATCATTCCGCTACAATTATTTTCATACTATATTGCAGTACTTCGCGGTTGCGACGTAGACCAGCCTAGAAATCTTGCCAAATCAGTAACCGTAGAATAGAAGTCTCGTTACTGATTTTTAATGAATTTATTCAAAGGTTTACTCTTTTATCAACGAGATAGAGATTGCGTTCGGCGGAGCTGCGCGAAATAAGTTCACCAAGAAAACCGGCAAGAAATAATTGCGTTCCCAGAATCATTGATGTAAGCGAGAGGAAAAAATAGGAATTTTGCGTTACACGCTCAATAAGAATGCCATTTGAAAGGTTATATAATTTATGAATCCCCAGCCATGCGATTGCAATAAATCCAAACAGGAACATTAATGATCCCAGTGTACCAAAAAGGTGCATTGGCCGTTTTCCGAAACGCGAAATAAACGAAATCGACATGAGATCAAGGTACCCGAATATAAAGCGGCTAAGGCCAAATTTAGTTACTCCGTATTTACGGGCCTGATGTTGCACTTCGCGCTCACCAATATTGGAAAATCCGGCCTGTTTGGCCATATATGGGATGTACCTGTGCATCTCCCCGTAGACCTCAATACTCTTTACTACATCCAGTTTATATGCCTTCAGCCCGCAATTAAAGTCGTGCAGTTTAATGCCTGTTACATAACTGGCAGTAGCATTATAAAGTTTACTGGGCAATGTTTTGGAAAGAGGATCAAAACGTTTCTTTTTCCAACCTGAAACAAGATCAAATCCCTGCTCTTTAACCATAGCGAAAAGACCCGGTATTTCGTCAGGACTATCCTGAAGATCAGCATCCATCGTAATTACAACATCCCCCTGTGCCTCTTCGAATCCTGTATGCAGGGCAGCCGACTTACCATAATTTCTGCGAAAACGAACACCTTTCACATTACTATCACTTAAGGCAGTCCTTTCAATCCACTGCCACGACCCATCATTACTGCCATCATCAATAAATACTATTTCATAGGTGAAATGGCCAGCTTCCATTACCTTCGAGATCCAGCGATGCAATTCGGGCAGGGATTCAACTTCATTAAATAGTGGGATAATAACAGATATGTCCATTGGAAAGTTATTAAGCATCAACCATTATTCAACTCCGTAAAAAGGATTGGTTGACTGCTTTTTAAAAAATATTGCGAGTATTAACGAAAAAATAAAACCCATAAATGTTACACCTAATATCTGACCAAGAGAATAAGACAAAGGAGTCATTACTTTCTTATACATTGTCATTATCATATCAGTCTGACTATCAGATGTTCCACTGCGAATTATTTGCTCCTCAAGAAATGCTAAAAATTTATCAATAAGGGTTTTATCAACAAGTTTGAAAAGGATAAAAGTAAAAAATGCCATAATAAGTGAGGCAAATAACGATTGTAAAGTTCCGAGCCCAAGGGCGCGTCCATACGTTACCCCAGCGTCCGGATTGTTCTCCCGGTAAGTTCTCATAGCCATGGCAATCCCACCGATGATGATCGCATAAGAAATGTAACTACATGCCGGACTAAAAGGTGAGCCCATCACATAGAAAACAACAGAATTCAAGATCAGGGCTAAACCCATATAAAGGCCATAGCTCATAGCCATCGGGGAAACAGAATTACTTTGACTTTCCATAATTATATTAGTTTTGATACAAACATATAACAAATATATCTCTTTTGTTTGGTACAGTATGATTTTTTTCTACTTTTGCGCCGGGTAAGTCCTGCACGACCAGCTCCTGTTGAACCCCCCCAGGGCCGGAAGGCAGCAAGGGTAAATAGTCGTAGCGGTGCGATACAGGTAGCTTACCCACTTGCCGAATTAGCTCAGTTGGCCAGAGCACGTGATTTGTAATCTCGGGGTCGTCAGTTCGAATCTGACATTCGGCTCAAACGACAAATGTCTACTCATAATCAGTTGGTTCTACCCATCCTGTTTTTGAGGCCGGATTAACAATCTCTCTACTTTTTACCCGCTCCCAGAAATTCCAGTAATCAGGTGACATATAAGGGTAGTTATCAAAAACATCACCATTGCCCATAACACGAGGGTCCTTCTGCTCTTTAAGTTTTTCGAAAAGCTGCTTCTTCAAACTCTCCTTCCTTTCTATGTATTCAACATTTTTTGTTAAATTTACAAGACAATCTTTGTCTTTTGCGATGTTATAAAGCTCTTCTTCTGGCCGTAAACCAAATGATTGATCCCAATACCAACTATTTTGGCCTTTTCTTTTCAGATTTAATATTGATGTTTTTGATGGTGATCCATCACAATCCAGATAGCCTGTTTCCGGATTTCCTGCGGGATTCCGGTCACTTTTCAAATTCCATATGTATAGAAAATCATCTTTCAGGATTGAACGTGCAGGATAACCCTGATTGTTTGGTCGTCCATAATCGTTCCTTTCCCTGCCAAAAAAGAGTACACCTTTGGAAGATTTACTGTTTCCTTTGGATATATTTTTAAAGACGGGAACCAGGCTATTTCCTGAAGGCGTAATCATTCCTGATTTTTTTGGATCAATATTTGCCAATTCAAGAAATGTGGAGGCTAAATCAACGGTACTGAAATAGTTATTGATAGTATTTCCGGGATTTTTAATTCCGTTTTTCCACATTATTGCCATAGGCATATGGTTCGATATTTCAAAACTGTTTCCTTTGCTTCTTGGAAATGGCATACCATTATCAGAAGTAATAACAATCAGAGTGTTGCCTAAAAGTCCTCTTTTTTCTAAATCATTGATTATATGTTCAATTTGTCTGTCGAAATATTCCAGCTCAAAGGCATAATCCAATAAATCGGATCTTACGGAATCGTTATCCGGAAGATAAGCAGGAACTCTGTTGATCATGGATAAATTTTTGCCGCCCTTGTTTATTCCGGATTTAAATTCATAAGGCCGGTGAGGTTCCCACCCGCCACACCAAAAAAACCAGGGTGTTTCGTTGGGCACATCGTCCAGAAAATCGGAAAAATTAGCGGAATAATCCGTCATACTTATTTCATTGGCAGGAGGAGTAGTCATTCTTTTTTGATATGGAGTACCGGTTAGTTGCCGTTCTTTTCCATCTTCTGTTTTTGCTATTCCCGGGGCCCAGGGCTTTCCGGTATAGCCAATCAGATATCCATTTTCCTGTAAAGATTCTGTAAATACTTTAATTTCCGGAGGGAAATAGCAAATATGATTGGCAGCTTCTTTCAATTGCCACGGATATAGTCCCGTAAGAATAGACGAACGCGATGGGGCACATTTGGCATTAGTGGTATAAAAATTTTGGAAACGGATACCTTCGCGCGCCACCCGGTCAAATCCTGGCGTTTTTACCCATTTAGAACCGTTTGAACTGAAATGTTCGAATGAAGCATCGTCAAAAATGCAAAAAAGCATATTGGGACGATCATCTTTCCTTTGGACCTCTTTCGCTGAAAGTGTGTTCAGCGTCAAAAGCGAAAGCATTTCTGAAAAAAGTCCGATTTTCAGGGCTATATTATTCATGTTTATTTATAGCAGATTCTTACTCATTTTAATTGATTTTTTCTTTCCCTGATCATGCTGCAAAGATAATTTTAATATTTTTTTTAAGAACGATTGTTTCCATTACTTGAAGTTAATTCATCGGACGCCAACCCTCAGGGGTTTGCAACCACCTGGGACGCCAACCCTTCAGGGGTTTGCAACCGCCTGAAGGGTTAACAATAGTTCCTGCGGACGAAAAGATTGCAAGGTATAAATGACTAATTTTATCCGGTAAACTTTTGGGAATATCATAACTATAAATAAAAGATGGCAAAAATTCGAGTTGCAAACACAGATCATAAAACAGTTCAGTTATACGAGGTGATCAGGATTATTGATGGAATACCTTTATTTCTGGAGGATCATCTCGACCGTTTATATCATTCAGCCCGTCTCACAGGAATGGATCTTCTACCGGGGCCGGTTTCACTGTCAGGGAAAATTAAAAAGTATGTGACCTCACAAATGCTGGAAACCGGTAATATTAAACTTGCCTTTTCGTTCAGTGATCAGATATCCGGACCTCAATTTGAACTAAACGTTGTTCCTCACTACTACCCTGCCCGGGAGGAATATACCAACGGGGTAAAAGTTGGGCTTATGTATGCCGACCGTCCTGTCCCAAACGCAAAAGTTCAGCAAACTGACATCAGGGATCAGGCGAATAAATTAATATCTGACAATCATCTCTTTGAAGTGTTGCTTATTGATTCAGATGGCAATATCACTGAAGGCAGCAGGTCAAATGTTTTTTTTATCAAAAACGAAACACTGTTTTCCGCTCCTGCAAATAAAATACTTGAGGGAATTACACGGAATAAGGTCTTGCAGATTTGCGAAAAAGCCCGGATAAATGTGATCGGATCAGCAATTCCGGCAAACACTTTAGATCAGTATGAGGCCGTCTTCCTTACAGGCACATCACCCAAAGTACTCCCTGTTTGCTCGATTGAAAAAATAGTTTATAAAACTGATCTTCCCTTGCTTGTCACATTACAGGTTTTATACAATCAATTATTAGATGATTACCTCCATCGATAGTAATAAGGATAGTTGTCAAATTTTCACAACCGGAAATAAAATGTGAGCAACATAGTTGAATTTTAATTGCTGATTGGTCAAATCGAATATCAACAAATAAGAACGACACCTGAAATCCGGGTGCCGTTCTTATTTAGGGTAAGTGATAACTATTCAGCAGGAACAGTCCAGCTCATTGAAGCCATCCGCTGGTAAGAGCGATATCTCCATTTTGCATTCTCTTCTGCAGCCAGAAATAATTCTCCGGCTTCTGCCGGGAATGATTTTTTAAGTGCTGTATAACGGACCTCGCTATTCAGATAATCCTGGAATTTGCTCCATTCAGGTTCCTTTGAATCGAGCTGGAACGGATTTTTACCCTCAGATTCCAATATCGGGTTGAAGCGGAACAAGTGCCAGTAACCACACTCAACTGCAAGCTTTTCCTCTTCCTGAGTACGTCCCATTGAGCGTAACCCATGGGCGATACATGGAGAATAGGCAATTACAAGCGATGGACCCGGATAAGCTTCAGCTTCCCGCAAAGTTTTAAGGTATTGCGATTGGTTGGCACCCATAGCAACCTGTGCAACATATACATAGCCATAAGTCATAGCAATGGCTCCAAGATCTTTTTTACGGATCCTCTTTCCCGAAGCTGCAAATTTTGCGACAGCTCCGACAGGGGTTGACTTTGATGCCTGACCACCAGTATTTGAATAGACTTCTGTATCAAGTACCAGGATGTTAATATCCTTTCCGGAGGCCATTACATGATCCAGTCCGCCATAGCCAATATCGTAAGCCCAACCGTCGCCCCCAAATATCCAGATCGATTTTTTGATAAGATACTGGCTCAGGGATAATATTTCCCGGGCATATGGTGCAAAGTTTTCTTTAATTAGTTCCAAAACCTTTTCACTTGCGCTTTCGGAAGCAGCAGCATTATCACGTCCTGCAATCCATTCTTCGAATGCAGCTTTTTCGGTTTCGGAAACGCCATCTTCTATGGCCTGGTTCATAATTGATTTAATTCTGTCACGTGATGCCGAAACACCTTCAGACATACCAAAACCATATTCTGCATTGTCTTCAAAAAGTGAATTTGCCCATGCCGGACCTTTTCCCGATTGATTGTTTGAACAATATGATGTTGCAGGTGCAGATCCTCCATAAATTGAAGAGCATCCGGTTGCATTAGCAACCATCATCCGCTCGCCAAAAAGCTGTGTAATCAGTTTAATATAAGGCGTCTCACCACAACCGGCGCATGCTCCTGAAAATTCAAACAATGGCTGTGCAAATTGAGAATTCTTAACGGTTTTATCTTTATCGACCAGCTTGTCCTTGTAGGAAACGTTGGCAGCAAAATGATCCCAATGTGCTATCTCTCCATTTTGGGATTCAAAAGGTTTCATCACAAGGGCTTTTTCTTTTGCCGGACATACATCAGCGCAGTTGCTGCACCCTGTACAGTCGAGCGGTGCAACCTGAATACGGAATTGCAGGCCTGCAAATGCTTTTCCAAGGGTTTTAAGGGTAGATATGCCTGCAGGAAGTGAGGCCATTTCCTTATCATCAATCAGGAAAGGCCGGATAGCGGCATGAGGGCAGACATATGAACACTGGTTACACTGGGTACAGTTTTCAGGAACCCATTCGGGGACTTCAACGGCAATACCACGCTTCTCAAATGCAGTAGTCCCGGCTATGAAAGTACCATCTTCTATTCCGCTGAATGTTGAAACCGGAAGGTCATCGCCTTTCTGTGCGTTAATTACATCAACAACATTTTTAATAAATGCAGGGCGTTGATTTGATTCATTGCCGGAAGACAAGGCTATATTTGCCCATTCAGAAGGCACTTCGATTTTGTGAACATTGTTACCACCGGCATCAACTGCTGCAAAGTTCATATTGACAATGGTTTCGCCTTTCATACCATATGATTTCACAATCGCCTTCTTCATTTGTTCCTGTGCCAGCTCGTATGGAATTACATTAGTAATTTTAAAGAAGGCTGCCTGCATAATTGTATTAGAGCGATTACCCAGGCCAAGATCCACGGCAAGTTTCGTTCCATTGATAATGTAGAAATTTATTTCATTCTCAGCAAGGTATTTCTTCATTGAATCAGGCAGCCGAAGTTTAACCTCATCCTCTTCCCATATAGTACTAAGAAGGAATGAACCGCCTTTTTTCAAACCTTTCAGAACATCGTACAAGTGAATATAAGCCTGTACATGACACGCCACGAAGTCTGGAGTTGTGATCAGATAAGTCGAACGTATCTGACTATCTCCAAACCGAAGGTGTGACGCCGTAAAACCTCCCGATTTTTTAGAGTCATAAGCAAAATAAGCCTGGCAATACTTATCAGTTGCTGTTCCAATGATCTTTATCGAGTTTTTGTTTGCGCCAACGGTTCCGTCTGAACCCAGGCCATAGAACTTAGCTTCATAAATATCGGCTGCTGAAACTTTTACTTCAGGTATCTGTGGTAATGAAAGGAAAGTAACGTCATCTTCAATACCAATAGTGAAATTATTCTTTGGTTCGTTCATCCCGAGGTTTTTGTAAACCGCAATAATCTGAGAAGGAGTAACATCCTTTGAACCTAAGCCATAACGGCCTCCAACAATTAAGGGGGCATTTTTTCTATTATAAAAAGCATCCCGCAGATCGAGGTACAATGGCTCACCATTTGCTCCGGGTTCTTTAGTCCTGTCAAGGACGGCAATCCTTTTAACTGAGGAGGGCAAAACATTGAACAAATATTTAATTGAAAACGGACGATAGAGATGAACACTTATCAATCCTAAATTTTTGCCCTGCGCATTCAGATAATCGATCGTTTCACGAATTGTTTCAGTAACTGAGCCCATTGCAACAATAATATTTTCAGCATCCTTTGCGCCATAATAGGTAAAAGGATGATATTGCCGGCCTGTGATTTTGGTAATCTCCTGCATATAGGACTCAACAATATCCGGAACGGCATCATAAAATTTATTTCCTGCTTCCCTGGCCTGAAAGAAAATATCAGGATTCTGAGCTGTACCCCTTGTTACGGGATGTTCGGGATTTAAGGCCCGATCGCGGAATGCCTGAAGAGCTTCATTATCAAGCAGGGCAGCCAGATCGTCCTGTTTAATGGCTTCAATTTTCTGAACTTCATGAGATGTACGGAATCCATCGAAGAAACTGATAAATGGAATCCGGCTCTTTATAGAAGTGAGATGGGCAATACCACTAAGATCCATAACTTCCTGTACCGAACCCGACGCAAGCATTGCAAAACCTGTCTGACGACATGCGTAAACGTCGCTATGATCACCAAAAATAGAGAGGGCATGACTGGCCAGTGTCCGGGCACTCACATGGAAAACGGCTGGTAGCAATTCTCCGGAAATTTTGTACATGTTGGGAATCATTAATAGCAATCCCTGGGAAGCAGTATAGGTTGTTGTCAGGGCTCCTGATTGAAGTGCCCCATGAACTGCTCCGGCAGCACCACCTTCACTCTGCATCTCGGCAAGACGAACCGACTGGCCAAATATGTTCCTGCGGCCATTTGCAGCCCACTCATCAACCACTTCAGCCATTGTAGAAGAGGGAGTTATCGGGTAAATACAGGCAACCTCACTAAACATATAGCTTATATAAGAGGCAGCATAATTACCATCGCATGTAATAAACTTTTTTTCTTTTGCCATTTCGTTTTTACTTTTGTTATAATTCTATCTTAAATTTGTATAATATTAATAATGTGCCTGTTAGTAGAGAAAACCAAAAAGCCAGAGAGGTATAATATTCCTCTCTCCTATTTCAATCATATCTGAAGCTGCATAATGGTTCTCCCCTTCAGAATATGTATATTCTCCTCCGACCACAAAATTGTATCTCTCATTTACCTTAAAATCGAATTCGGCAGAACTTGTAACACTATTTTTGTATCCAACCTGGTTATAAAAAAAGGTCATTCTGAGATTCCGGTTATTGATATTGTCTGGTGCAACGATATACAATAAATTGGTATTGTGGAGATAAACCTGTTCAGGTTTCTGAAGGTGCCCGTTAGAACTATTTGAGAACAGTAAGTTAATCAGACGCGCATTTTTCAAATATCGCAGGTAATTTAAAACTGTGGCCCGTGAAGTTTCAATCTCGGCGCTAATTTTACTCACATTCGGAGTAAAAGGCATATGCCCGCCTATTAATTTCAGTAGTTTCCTCAGTTTAGGAAGATATTTTAATTCAATCTGATTTAGGTAAGTCACATCTATCTCCAAAGCAAGATTTACATGACGCAGAAGACTTTCGCTGTAAAATTCAGGATTTCTGATAAAATATGGATAAAAGCCACTTTTCAGGTATTCCGGGAAATAGGCCAGCGGACGTACATTACTAATGATATCAGGGACTATTTCACGATGCCGGTTTATGACATCTTCTAAGGCAAGCTTTGGGAACGCACGTCCGGTTTTAAAATTAAGGTATTCCCTGAACGACAATCCTTCAAGATGGTAAATTCTTGCAATATCTTTTAATTCATCGTTCCCTTCCAGAATACGGAGCACCGGTGAACTGCAAAATATTATTTTAAGATCGGGCAGTTCATCGTAACATTGTCTCAATTCATGTGACCATTCTTCGTACTTGTGAACCTGATCAAGAATTAGGAGCATTCCCCCGCGTTTATAAAATTCGTCAGCGAAGGAGAATAACCGTCTTTTAGCAAAATAAAAATCGTTGAGGTTTACATATAAGCATTCCCGTGAATTGCCAAAATTCTTTCTTATATAACTAAGCAGAAAGGTCGTTTTTCCAACGCCACGAAAACCCTTAATTCCGATGAGGCGGTGAGACCAATCAATTTCAGAGTACAACTCCCTGTTAATTAATTCCGGGGATGCCTCAACCAAAACTTTATGGGATTCAAAAAAATATTCCACTTCAATTTAATAATTGCACAAAAATAATCACGTTTGCAATTATTTTGCTATCCGGAGTTTACATTTTACAACTTTTATGTAATTTATATTTGATAAAAATAGTGTGGTAATTAAAACCTGATAGAGCATAACGATAGTGCTTTATAAAAAAAGTGGCAATATCATAAGTCTTTTTACCGCGGAGAAACGCAAAGAAGGCGCAAAGTTGCGCAGAGATATTCTGCTGTATTTTAATACTTTGCGATCCTCTGTGGTTTTTCTTCGCGGCTCTCTGCGGTTAAATTTTTTACTTTTGATACAGCCCCTTCATTTTATTGCTCCAGGTATTATTGAATTAATCACTATTCATTGAAACAAGAAATTCCTCATTGGAAGCAGTTTTTATCAGACGATCTTTTACGAAATCCATCGCTTCAACAGGGTTCATTCCATTCAGAAAATTACGTAAAATCCAAATTTTATCCAACATTGCTTTTTCCAGTAACAAATCTTCCCGTCTGGTACTGGAGGCTATGATATCGACTGAAGGGAAAATCCTGCGGTTCGAGAGTTTACGGTCGAGTTGAAGTTCCATATTACCAGTGCCTTTGAATTCCTCGAAAATAACATCATCCATTTTCGATCCTGTATCTGTCAATGCTGTAGCAAGAATGGTAAGTGAACCGCCCTCTTCGATATTTCGGGCAGCCCCGAAGAACCGTTTTGGTTTATGTAGTGCATTGGCATCAACACCACCTGAGAGTACTTTTCCGGAAGCTGGGGCAACTGTATTATAAGCTCTTGCTAATCTAGTAATTGAATCCAGCAGAATAACAACATCATGTCCGCACTCGACAAGTCTTTTAGCTTTTTCAAGCACCATATTTGCAACACGTACGTGTCTTTCTGCCGGTTCATCGAAAGTTGAAGCAATTACCTCAGCATTAACACTGCGGGCCATATCAGTCACCTCCTCTGGTCTTTCGTCAATAAGCAGAACAATCATATAAACTTCGGGGTGATTGGCAGCAATTGCATTTGCAATGTCTTTAAGCAACACTGTTTTACCAGTTTTAGGCTGGGCAACTATCAATCCGCGCTGTCCTTTCCCAATAGGAGCGAACAAATCGACAACCCTGGCGGAAATGCTGCTTGCTTTTCCCGTGATATTGAATTTCTCATCGGGGAAAAGTGGTGTAAGGTGTTCAAATGGAACCCTGTCGCGAATATACTCGGGACTGCGTCCATTTATTTCTATAACCTTAACCAGCGGAAAATATTTTTCCCCTTCTTTTGGAGGACGAATGATCCCATTAACAGTATCACCCGTCTTCAACCCAAAAAGTTTAATTTGCGATTGGGATACATAAACATCATCAGGGGATGTCAGATAGTTATAGTCCGAAGAACGCAAAAAGCCATAACCTTCCTGCATGATTTCCAGAACACCCGTTGTACTTATAATACCTTCAAAATCATATGATTTCTCTGGTTCACGCGGCTTTTGTACTTGATTAACAATCTTTTGCTGATTTTGTCCTGCCTGATGGGAATTCTTTTTCTGAAAAATTGGCCGGGTTGGCTGTTCATTTTCGTTTCGAACCTCTTTTGGCGATTCGGTACTGGCTTGTACAATAACCTCTGGTTCAACATTTTTCTGTTCTGTTTCAATTTCCGGAGTACTGCCTTTCATAACTGAGGTTGCTATAACAGCTTCAGTGCGAAATACCCTTGGCCTTTTTTCCTTGGAATCAGTTGCATCAAACCTGGGCTTCTCAATCCTCTTGGGAAACGGCCTGATCAATGGTTGTCTTTCAACCGGAGTTTCTTCAGTCAGAACTTTGGTTATTTCAACAATTGGTTCTTTTTCCTTAACCGATGCAGAAACGGATGCTGTATCCTCAGAAGTAATAAATGATACTTCAGGTTTTGCAATTCTCGGCAATATCATTTTTTCAGGTTTTTTGATTCCCGAAGCAATAATAGCCTGATTATCAAGTATTTTGTAAATGAGTTCCTGTTTTTTAAATGATTCTACCCGCTTAATTTTCAACTCTTTGCCTATATCACGCAATTCGGGCAATAATTTCTTGCTTAGTTCAAGAATGTCGTACATATTGTATTATTGATTGTTATTGATCGCCTAACTTATATCAATGAGAAAATATTGAAAAGCCGACAGTTAAATTCTATTAAAGTTTTGGAAGTATATCAGGATTCAAAGAAGTATACAAATAATAATGAATTCTAAATCCATTGCAAAAATAGGGATTAGATTTGAATTACCAAAATATCGTACTTTATTTTTTATTTAATTAATTGGAATACAAAGTTACAAATAAAAATGTTCAATTGTCCGAAAATTGAAATAATTGAAAATTTAACTATATCTCCGCATTTATTATTAACTTGGGGCCATAATCCGGAATTTGTGGTATTTTATTTCGTTGAATTATATTATAACAAATTTAATTTGATGGAATAGCATACTTTAACAGTTTTTTTTATGAGGCAGTTAAAAATTGCCAAACAAGTTATGAACAGAGATTCTGCATCTCTGGATGTTTACCTTCACGAAATTGGCAGGTTCAGACTTATTTCGGTAGAAGAAGAAGTTGCTCTTGCCCGTAAAATAAAAACTGGTGATCGTAATGCACTGGAGACACTGATCAGATCAAATCTTCGTTTTGTTGTTTCAGTTGCCAAACAATATCAGAATCAGGGATTAACCCTCCCCGATTTAATTAATGAAGGTAATCTGGGTCTAATTAAATCTGCCGGGCGTTATGATGAAACTAGAGGATTTAAGTTTATCTCTTACGCGGTTTGGTGGATCAGGCAATCTATATTACAGTCGATAGCGGAACACTCAAGAATCATACGGCTTCCTTTGAACAAAATCGGGTCGATTCTGAAAATTAACAATGCGTTTACAAAACTGGAACAAGAATATCAGAGGGAACCCATGCCAGAAGAAATCGCTGAAATGCTGAAGTTGGAGACCAAAATTGTTGAGGAGGCGTTGGAAACTGCAAATTTTCATGTATCGGCCGATGCTCCTGTATACGAAAATGAAAATGACGAAAATACGCTATACGACACCCTGATAAACTATAGCGAGCCAAGTCCTGACCTCTCACTTATTGACGATTCATTAAAAATTGAGATCAGTAGGGCACTTGGAACCCTGGGTGACAGAGAGGCAGATATTCTTCGCTTCAGTTTTGGATTAAGCGGTGAATATCCAATATCGATTGACGAAATAGCCAATTTGTTGGGTGTGACGCCTGAACGGGTAAGACAACTTAAAGTTAAGGCTTTAAAGAAACTTAGGAATATCAATAGAAACCGGCAGCTTCGCTCCTACCTGGGTTAGGCCTGAAATTAATTCAAGGTGCCATCCAAAATTCTAACCTCTCCCGGATTCAACCTTATTTGCCTGGTTTTTCCCTTGTAACTGATGGTATAAGATCCTCCTTTATCAGATATGACGGAGACCTTTTCAAGATTTCCATTTTCCCAATCAAGGTTCACAGTACATGCCCCTCTCGCCCGCAAGCCATGAACAGAACCTTCACTCCACATGGAAGGAAGGGCAGGCAGCAGGTGAATAACTCCATTTTGTGATTGTAAAAGCATTTCAGCTATTCCGGCCGAACCTCCAAAGTTGCCATCAATCTGAAATGGTGGATGCGAATCAAATAAATTGTTAAGAGTACTGTTTCTTAAAAGTGCGTATAAATGTTGTTCTGCCTTTTCAGGTTCGAGAAGCCTGGCATAAAAGTTAATAATCCATGCCCTGCTCCATCCCGTATGACCACCGCCATTGGCTAAACGCCTGTCAAGAGTTTTTCTTGCAGCCTCAAAAAACAAGGTGTCTTTGGAAGAAATTAAATTCAACGGATGAAGTCCAAGAAGGTGTGACATATGTCGATGACCTGGTTCAACCTCCTCAAAATCCTGAATCCATTCCTGCAGGGTACCATTTGGGGCCACTTTTAATGGAGGCAACAATTTTTGTGCAACTCTGATTTTTGCCTGCAATCCGGAGTCAAGATCGAGAATACTTGCAGCATTAATGAAATTGTTGAATAAAGCGTTTATTATATGAATATCCACTGTTGGAGCAAAACACAACTGGGATTTCTCTCTCCGGTTGGTCCCTGGAACGAAGAATGAATTTTCAGGAGAATGCGAAGGGTTTGTTACGAGGAAACCTTCAGGTGATTTAACTAAAAAATCCAAAACAAATTGTACGGAACCTTTGATTATTGGATAGGCTATATTGTGCAAAAAAACCGTGTCGGCTGTAAACTCAAAATGCTCATAAACAGGAAATGTCATCCACGGGCCGTCCATCGGGGTAATTCCCCAGGCACCATCAGCGACACCGGTACGACCATATGGGTCTGTAAGGTGGTGAATTGTCCAGCCATTTGCATTATACATCTCTTTAGCGGTAACAGAACCCGGCACAGACAATTTACTCATAAAGTTGGATAATACCAATGATGTTTCCGACAGGTTGCCTGTTTCGGCAGGCCAATAGTTCATTTGCAGGTTGATATTTGTATGAAAATCAGAATTCCATGGAGCATCGTACTGATCATTCCAAATCCCCTGTAAATTTGCAGGCAACCGGCCAGGTTTTCTTGATGATCCCATTAGCAGGTAACGACCGTATTGATAGTACAAAGCAATCAGCCCATTATCATTGTTACCCGCTTTTACCCTGTTTAATCGTTCATCAATCGATAAGTTTCTGTTTTTATCATCTCCCAATGAAAATTTCACCCTGTCAAAAAATGAGCGATGATCATTCTCATGAATTCGTTTCAGTTCATCCAGGCTATAACTATCAGATTTCAAAATTTTTTCTTTACAAATAGTCAGAGGGTCTGCAGATGTGTCCAAATCCAATTTGTCAATATTGTAATCGGTAGCTCCTGTAAGCAAGATCACAATTTTTTTTGCAGAAATAATTCTGAAACCTGTCGAAATTTGAGTCAGTAATGGGTTCGCTGATCCGCTCAAAGAAATGATTTTCATAGCAGAAGAATAGCGAAGGTGTTTTCCTCCCGGCCCCGTCAGGGGGGAGTCTTTATCTATTATTTGTCCACTGAAACTTGCGATACCATTATCATTATTATATTCGTTGGAAAAGGGCGAAAGCCCGGTCCCTTTTTTATTCCTTTTGCGGCTTCCCTCATAAATAGTATCACACTCGCGCGAAAGGAGTACATCCAGGTTAAAAGCTTTTTCTGCCGAAATGCCAATGATAATTACGTCCTGAGGGGATGAAGCAAATACTTCCTCAATAACCTTATTTCCATCTATCGTATATTCAGTTTTTGCAATACCGGTATTTAAGGTTAGTGATCGTTTATAAGAAACAGGCTTTCCTTTCCAATTGAAATTTATTATCAGATCGCCCAGAGGTTGATATGAGCGTACCCGTGGAGGTGTTCCCAACAAATATTTGTCCGACATTTCAAGGGCTTTTTTATATTGTCCATTGAAAATAGCTTGTTGAATTTCTCTCAGATGAGCCTTTGACCCGGGGTTATTATTATTTATTTTTGATCCTGCCCACACGCTCTCCTCATTCAGTTGAATTCGCTCATGGGTATAATCACCATATACCATACCTCCTAAACGGCCATTTCCAACAGGCAGGGCATCTGTCCATGTTTTGGCAGGAGTTTTATACCACAATTCCAAATCCTCTTTTTTATGACATGTGAAACAACAACTAAAAATGACCAGATAAATTAGTGACGTTTGCATTTTTTCATTTCCTAATTATAAAGGTTTCTTTTTCTCCTGTTTGTAATGACCTTGCTTTTTTCAGTGAAGTTGTTCCAAAACCTTCAACAGTAATTTTAGAGATATCAATTTTACCACTAAGTACATTCAGGGTTAATGATCTGTACTGATCCTTCCCGGAAATTTCTGCATTACCGTATGAATATCCATTCGACCAGAAATAATTTCCTGTGATGTCGTCAAATTTTATCTCTCTCGTTACTCCGGAATAGTGAAATCCTGTCATTGCAAGAATTGCTGACCAGCTGGCCATTGCCCTTCCATAATGATGACCGCATTCTGCTTCATCAAACGGGTTTCTTTTCCGCCCGTCATAGCGATCGCGAATATTGGAAATGCATTTAAGTCCATCATTCGTCTGACCTTCATAGAGCATCCCAATGGCGGCAATGCATTCAAATCCGGTCATTACTTCCGTGAAATAAGGGAATGGATTTACAGGACGTGATTTCGGATATGAAGCCATAAGAAGTGCTGCCTCATTACCAAGGGCGAAACTCCTGAAACAATTGAAATGATCTGAAAGGTCAGCTATATAATTGTATTTCATTATACTTTGCAGCGTTTTGGCAACATTCTCTTTTTTTACAAGATATCCCAAACCACATACGTGTGACAAATATTGACCGACAAGCTGATCCACAAGGCAACATTCGCCAAGCTGGTATTCAGGATTTTCGTAATCAGAGGACCCCATACCAACCACCTGTTCTTTAGGTATATCTTCCTTTTTTGGTACTACTATTTTATGAATGTAGTACTCAGCATTGAAAAGGTTTTCATCTGTCCATCTGCTGCCATTTAGAAATAGTCTTCTGCATTTGAAAGCCATCTCTTTGTCATTCATATAAATTGCCATTTCTTCCATAGCACGTAGCGCACCCAGATACCAGATTGTCATTTGCGGGTTTGGACCATAGTACTCAACATCCATTGTATTATGCTGAACACCTTCCATAACCCCATCCTGGTCTCCATCCCAGCCGCCTTTAATCCAGGCATAACTTAATGCACTTTTTGCTTTTGGATAGAGTTTTTTCAGAAATGAATTATCACCGGATAACTGCCACTCCCTGAATAACTTAATAATACAACCCATCTGACCATCAGCTGCAACTTTGGAAAACTCAGGAATACTATCAAAGGGCAATTTTACGCGAAAACTCATAAGGCCATTGTCTGTGGTTGCAATACCAAATTCTACATTACGTTCAGTAATAGCCAGATCTCCAAAAAGAAAGGGTGTAGCTGTTTCATAATTCCAGACATGGGTAGCTGTCCCGAAGCAACATCCGCTTCGATCGGAACATCCTTCCCATGCAAAGAAATTAGCATCCGATAAACGAAAACAAGTCTGTGTTCTTAATGTGCTCACATTAGACAAAGCAGCTTCTTTTACTTCTTGCGGGAGGTCGCTGCTAATGAATGTTTTTACAAATTCAATCGTTTTGTTTTCCAAAAACTGTAATTTGGGAATAGTTTTCAAAACCACATCCCATGCATCAGCATACCTGGTAGAATAGTAATTTTTTAATGGAATCTCAGACCAGGCTGTTCTGTTTGGAAAATACCAGGTTATCAGAAACCTGATTGTTTTTAAACCATTTGGTGGAAGTATATCACTAACGGCAAGGGATGCCATAGGCTTATTAGATACTGTATCATTCCTGTTTTCAAGTTTTCCATCCGCTGAAAGATCGTCCCAAAAGTCAAGGATTGAGGAGCCCCAGCGTTCAGCCAACCAGGATGTCCGGTATGAGACATTCCCTTTTGCGGTACTTACCAGGGCCATATTTCCCCACTGATCCGTCTTATTATCCACTCCTTCTGATGTAAAAAATATTCCCTTCACCACCTGTTCTGTACGAAAAGCGTTTTTATTCCCGATTGCTTTTCCATCACTGCCATCTTCTCCTATAAAATTCTGTATCGACCCGCAGATGCTAAACGGGATCGATTTATCTGAAGTGTTTGTTAACTCAAAATCAAGTATTGCCATTGGAATGCTGCTATTCTCAACATCGCCCGGAATCAAAGGGTTAAAAGCCTTGATTCTCACATTTACAGGAATTTGTGGTGTTTTAAGGTTCACCTGTCCAAAAGGATATGCAGCATCAAAAGAGACATCATTAAATCTCGGTAAACCATGATTAGTTGCAATTGCACCTGAGGATCCTTCATACAGGTATAATGGAACAGGACCTTCCAACAAACGAAGGTCTTTTTTCCCGGCAACCTCAGTAAATAATGTAAAGAACGGCGAATTATTTCTCCCGGACCCGGGATTATAACCTTTTGCCGGCCTGTTCATTATTTCCCAATCCTGCAGGTTGCCCCTGCCGCCAAGTGATACAGTTCCGGTGCCAATACCTCCAACAGGGAGAGCTATCTTACATGTATGCTCCTGGTCATAATTTTTGAGAATTGGCCAATCAGCTGAATAAGAAGACTGAGACAAGAATACTGCAAGACACAATGTGAGAGAAGCTGATCTCTTTTCCATAGCTTAATATGAGTTAAAAATTCATTGAATATAGCTGAATATCTGTGTATCCGATATTTCATTTTACGAATTTTTTTGCGAAATCCAGATAGAGTTCCCAATCATAGGCCAGAATTGCATGCTTCCCTTTGCGAATGTGGTGTGAGATTATGCCGCTAACAGGATTTTCCGTCTCAGGAATAACTTCTGGATCAAGTCCTTTGAATCCATATAACAACCATGCAGGTGACGCATAACAAGCTGACAGATATTCCCCTTTGGGATCAGCCCAGCTATCCTCCGATGCACTGGCAATATAAAGCGGACGTGGGGCAATCAATGAAAGTACCTCATGCTGATCAAAAGTCATATTTGCCTCTTTGCCGCTGTACTTTTTGTAATTTCCACACATCCAATGGGGAAACCGTTTATTGATATCCCCAATCGTTTCACCAAATATACGTTTTGAAAGTGCCGCGCCACAACAACCTGAACAATTCGATATTACCCCGGCAAACCGTTGATCAGTTGCTCCAGCCCAAATAGATGTTTTACCTAAACGTGAATGCCCGAATACGATCACCTTTTTACTATCAACATCTTTGTCCGTTTTCAGATAGTCAAGTGCACGGGATAATCCCCATGCCCATGCCGAAATTGCGCCCCATTCATCGGTTAACGGCTGAGTCTGATCTGCCTTGTAAAACAATGGATAAATACCAGTAGAGAAATCATTTTTATCAGGTGCAATATCCCAGTAATACATCGTTGCCACACCACAACCAGATTTAATGATCAGATCAAGCGGCCAGCTCAAAGCATCTGAATTCCTTTCCTTTACCGGACCATTCCATGCCTTGCTTATATGAATGGCCGGATCGTTGTTGATGGTTTGATTCCCGTTAAAATTATATCCGAGGAATGTGGGAAAGGATTTTTTCCCTTTCGGCAGATACATCAGTAATTCAGCACCCAGCTCTTTACCATTCTTCCGGAAGGTTAACTTCACCTGCTTACGGATAGCAATTCCCCCCAGGGCTTTATCATCGTTATCCAGAATAATTATTTCTGAAATTTTTAATTCACCCGGGATCTTTCCATACTCTTCAGTTTCCAGAAGTGCCAGAATTTCAGGACGGCGGATCTTCTCCCAGGCCTTGGTGGTCCGGATAGTCTTACCATCTGAGGTTGTCAACAGTCCCGGCAAAGTGTAATCGGGTACATCTGCCTCAGCAGAAATAGTTTTCATAGTCTGCCCGGATGCAGCAATTGCAAATGTTAATGAAACAATCAGAATTGGATAACATCTTTTCATTTTCATTTCTATACCATTTAAAGGGTTTAATTACAAAAGGAGTTACCAAAGTTACATTTTCAATCTGAAATAAATCGTGTCAAAAAGCGATTTATTTTTTTTGAGGAATGATTGAAAGAAAAAACGCACAAATTTCCGTTAATAGTGCGGAAATCGGTGCGCAAATTCTGCAATAAATTAATATTCAATGTTATGTGTGGAGCTGCGGGGAGTCGAACCCCGGTCCAAACGAGGAAGCAATACGTTTTCTACATGCTTATCCGAGATTTGATTTTCGAGTGAAGACTGGATCAAGGCCACCGATCTTCACCTTATCTCCTGTATTTCGCCAGCTTTCCGGAGCATTTAGCCGGCTATTTCCGATATTACTGCACCTCCTGATCGGGCCGCTTCGGATCAACAGCACCCGGGAAATGTCCCACTCCAGCATCTGATGCCGGATTAGCTTAATCTACTTTATTCGATTAGGCGGCAAGAGCAAAATTATTTTCGCCAATTATTTGTTTGGGTATTAAGATTTACGGGCCAACAACCCAAAGCCCGGCATGCTTACGCACCTCTCCTGCCCGCTGTCAATACCGGTCAGCCCCATGAAGTACTATCTGCAAAGTTATTACTTTTCTGAATTGAATTGTTATTTTCCGGAATTTTCTATTTGATCGGCAAAAATGCTGATAAGGGGAAAAAAATTCTAAATTTGTAAAAAGTTAATCAAAGGCAGTGTATGATTGCATCTAATGCCACAAAAAATAAGTAGTCTTTTTCTTTAATGCAAAATGATCTTTGTTAAAATGCTATGAGTTGTCAATCTGACCATCGAATTTATTTCCTGCTAATTCTTAATTGAAAAACATGAAGATAAGCTTAAATTGGGGCCATGAAAATCTATACCTGGACCTTCCTGATGATTCAATTGTTTACAAGTCAACTTATAAAACTACATTTAGAACAGCATCAGAAATGTTGTTGGAATCAATTGCAAATCCAGTAGGCGGTAATACCTTAAATGAGCTTTTATTAAAAAAAAAAGCTGGCAAAGTGGTTATTGTTGTTTCTGATATAACCAGGCCTATCCCATATTCTGATTTTTTACCTGAATTAATTTTGCATATCGAAAGGTCCGGAATAAAAAAAGACGAAATTATTATACTGATAGCCACGGGTATGCACCGGGCTTCATCTCATGCTGAACACCTGAAAATGTTTGGTGATTTTATTGTAAACAATTACCATATTATTGACCACGATTGCAGAGTTGAAGAAGAACTTCAGGAATTGGAGGGCATGAGCTGGTCAGGTTCAAAAGTAATACTGAATAAGCATTATATTGAAGCAGGATTTCGAGTAGTAACCGGTCTTGTTGAACCCCATTTTATGGCTGGTTTCTCAGGTGGCAGAAAAGCAATTTGTCCTGGACTTGTATCTTTCGATGCGGTTAAAAAATTTCATGGATACCAGTTCCTGAGCCATCCAAATGCAGCAAGCACAATATTGAATGATAATCCATGTCACATGGAAAACACATCAATTGCCCAAATGTGTCCTCCCGATTTTACGATAAACGTAGTATTGGATAAGAATAAAAAAGTAAATGTCATAATTTCAGGAGAACTTTTTGCATCACACAAAAAAGCTACAGACTACGTTAAAGAAGCCTGTTGTCCACCTTTACTTAAACCGGCAGATATTGCCATCACATCCAGTGGAGGTTACCCCCTGGACGCAACGTTTTATCAATGTGTTAAGGGCTTTGTTAATTGTCTTCCGGCTGTAAAGGAAAATGGTGAAATTATCGCATTCGGTAGTTGTTTGGAAGGAATAGGTGGATTGGAATATTCGGAACTGATGAAAAAGTATTCGAATAACTACGTTCAGTTTATTGATGATATCAAATCAGGGCAGATTTTTATTAAAGATCAATGGCAATTACAAATGCACATCAGGGCTATTGATAAAATTGGCACACATAATTTGCACTTCTACACCTCAAATATCTCAATTTCAGACCTTTCCAAATTATCAGTAAATCCACATTCTGTTTTATCTGAAAATATCGAAAAGTCTATCCAAAGTCATATAAATAAAGCCATTAAGAAGAAAAAAGAGTTGGCAATTTTTCCGGAGGGACCCTATTGCTCACCTCAATATAGAGAAAAGTGATCATTTTTATGTTTAAAATTCCTTTCATAAGCATAAAGTATTATCCACTGAAAGATTGGACAATATTTTGAAACCTATCCGATTAAATATGCACCTTTGTAAATTACCAAATAAAATAATCTTCAGATTTTGATGACGAATCAGAACAAAACAATTCCAAATGGCCGGTGGAAGCATATTATTCCGCCCGCGATATTGGTGTATATCGTTGCCTTCATCGATCGCACAAATATCGGATTTGCAATAGCAGGAGGGATGGATAAATCTCTTGGTATGACAGCCACTGTTACTGGTCTTGTCGCAGGTATTTTTTTTATCGGCTATCTTTTTCTTCAAATACCGGGTGGAAGAATAGCAGAACGGGGAAGTGCGAAGAAATTTGTCACCTGGACCATCCTTGCATGGGGAGGACTAACTGTTCTTTCAGGATTTGCACAAAATACAACCCAAATACTTATAATCCGTTTTTTTATAGGTGTTGCAGAAGGAGGAGTCTGGCCGGCAATACTTACAATTATTGGTCATTGGTTTCCCAGGGAAGAGCGGGGCAGGGCAAATGCATTCTTTATGATGAATGCACCAATTGCTTCAATTATTACCGGTCCGCTTTCAGGATGGATTTTAGCAACTTATTCCTGGCGATATGTATTTATATTGGAAGGCTTATTAGCATTGTTGCTGATGTTTATATGGTTACCATTTATTAGTGACTATCCTAAAGAAGCCAGGTGGATTACCCGTGAAGAAAAAGATTATCTTGAATCTAAATTACGGAAGGAACAAAAGGAATTAAATGCTGATTACACTGGTAAAGTGCCACTCAGCATAGTTCTATCTAATATTGATTTATGGAAATTAATTGCAATATATTTTTGTTACCAGACCGGAATCTACGGATTTGTACTATGGTTTCCAACCCTTTTAAAGGCATTAACCCACACGGGGATGATTGAAACAGGTATGCTGTCAGCTATACCATACATAGCTACAGCAATGGGATTATATTTTTTTGCAAAGCTCTCAGATAGGACCATGAACAGGAAACTTTATACTGCATTGCCAATGATGGGGTTTGCATTTTGTCTGGTTTTATCGGTTCAATTTAAAAGTATAATATGGGTATCGTTTGCATTTTTAGTATTGTGCGGATTTTTTTTACTGGCTGCGAATGGTGTTTTCTGGACTATACCATCCATGTTATTTCCAGGTGATATGGCTGCTACTTCTCTTGGAATAATTAATATTGCAGGAGGGTTGGGCGGATTCCTGGGGCCATATATGTTCGGCTTTTTAACTTCTGAATTTAGCACTGATATAGGAATATACAGCCTGGTAATAATCCTGATGACAGGATTTTTTATAACCTTACTTTTACCCGCAAGAATTGGAAATTCAGGTAAGAAAAGCAGAAGAAATTTATTCCCGGATATTTTCAGAGGGAGATGACAAATCAGTAAGTAGTTAATATATTTGCCAAAGAAATCATCATGGAAAGTAATATGAAAGAAAATGTAGAAGCTAAAAGAATTGTCATCATTACAGGAGGTGCGCGCGGAATAGGTTTTGAGATTGCGCAGCGGTTTGCCTCAAACGGGGATATGGTTATTATATTTGACACTAATGCAAATGCCGGTGAATCTGCCGCCCTGAGCCTCCGGGAAAAGAACTTCCTGGCTGTTTACCATTATACAGATGTGGCAGGTAGTGAGTCAGTGAGTGATTCGATGAAATGGGTCATGCAGCAGTATAATGGTGTAGACATCCTCGTCAATTGCGCGGGTATTCTTGATACTGGTTCTATTGAAGACCTGAAGGAAAGTACATGGGATAAAGTGATAAATGTAAACCTGAAGGGTACATATCTTGTCATTCAGGCTGCAATAACCTGTATGACAGGTCGGCGGAACGGACGCATCATTAATATTTCTTCTCTTGCAGGCAGGATGGGTGGCCGCAAAACAGGTGTTGCCTATTCGGCCTCCAAAGCCGGAATTATAGGTCTGACCAAAGCCGTGGCTCGCATGGTTGCCCATCATGGTATTACAGTAAATGCGGTAGCACCGGGAACAGCAAACACAGATATGGCTACTCAGTTTTCCGGGGATGAAATGGATCAGCTACTGGCCGGTATTCCTCTTGGCCGTTTGATTGAACCAGACGAAATTGCGGAAGCTGTGTTCTTCCTGGCATCTGAAAAGGCAGGAATGATTACAGGTACGGTGCTTGATATCAATGGGGGAGTATACATGGCATAGGAAAACCAATCAAAGTCGAACTGCACCGGGACACTTAATACCTGTCTCACAAAATAAATTTATATACTAACAGAGATTAAAATGACAAAAAGAATTGGTTTTATTGGTCTGGGAATTATGGGAATGCCAATGGCAAAAAACCTGTTGGCAGCAGGCTATGCCCTGACTGTATTTGATATTGATAAAAGCAGGATGGAGGGTCTGTCCAAGGTCCGGAAAGCCTCCACAAGCCGTGAGGTGGCCGCTGCTTCTGATATAATTATCACAATGCTGCCCAACTCAAACCATGTAAAGGAAGCTGTACTGGGAAAAGATGGTGTAATTGAAGGCGTCCAGGCCGGGGCCATACTGATTGACATGAGTTCGATTGCTCCCCTGGCAAGCAAAGAGATTGCTGAAGCACTGAAGAAAAAGAACGTAGAGATGCTGGATGCACCCGTAAGCGGCGGAGAACCCAAAGCAGTTCAAGGCACACTTGCCATCATGGTAGGCGGACCGGATGAGGTTTTCGAAAAAGTCAAACCCCTCCTTGAAGTGATGGGAAGCAGTGTGACCCTTGTTGGAGAAATCGGCAGCGGCAATATGACCAAACTGGCAAACCAGATTATCGTTGCCTTGAACATTGCTGCCCTGTCTGAAGCCATGGTCCTTGCCACAAAAGCCGGGGTTGACCCGGAAAAAGTATTCCAGGCTATCAGAGGGGGTCTGGCAGGCAGTGCTGTTTTGGATGCAAAGATGCCCATGATCCTGGACGGTAATTTTAAACCTGGTTTTCGGATAGAATTGCATATCAAGGATCTAACTAATGCCCTGGATACCGCCCACGCCCTCGGTGTACCCATTCCTTTATCGGGTATAGTGATGGAGGAAATGCAGGCGCTCAGGGCGGATGGGAAATCCAGTGACGATCATGGGGGATTGATACAGTTCTACGAAGCCCTCGCCAAACAGAAAGTCCGTCGGACCAGTAAGAATTAGATTTAAGATAATTTCATGAATAATAATATACAGGATATAATGATTGATCAGCCTTATTTAAAATGGATGGCCACCAATACTGGAACGGATTGGTGCAATGACTCTGCAATGATGGAAGAGATAGACAATGCCCTTATAAACGGTGCAAGCGGGTGTACATCGAATCCTCCGCTTTCCTATCAGGTGCTGACCGCCACTCCTGAGATTTTCAGTGAAGAATTTGGAAGGTTGCCACTCAATATTAGCGGAGACGGGAAGGCGGTGGAGTTGATAGGTATTGTTGTGAGGACTATTGCAAAAAAACTCGAAACATTGTTCCATGGGAGTAATGAAACCAGGGGATTTATAAGGGCACAGGTACAACCCGGACTCTCATCTGATGCAAAGGCAATGTTGGAAAGCGGAAAGAAATTTGCCTCATGGGGTCGGAACATTAAGGTTAAAATTCCGGGAACGGCTGCGGGAATGTGGGTGCTTGAAGAACTGGCAGCACTTGGAATTCCCACAAACCCTACGGTCTGCGTTTCCATTCCACAGATGGTTTCTGCTGCAGAAGCATATGAACGTGGTATTAAACGGGCTGTGAAAGCCGGAATTAAGCCGGCGCATTCTACATCGGCTTTTGTAATGGGCAGACTACAGGATTATCTGACCCAGCTCAACATACAAAGGGACACCGGACTTACGACCTATGAACTCGAATGTGCAATTCTTGCTGCCGCAAAGCGCTGCTATGCTTTATTCAATGAACGGGGATACAGTCAGATGATGATGCCAGCAGCTTTCCGTTGTGCCCGCCAGGTAACGGAACTTTCAGGAAGCATTACCGAAATGACCATTCACCCTATGATTCAAGAACTTATCAGAGTTGCAGATGCCAATGGGAATATAGAGTACAAAGTTGCCATTGATAATCCTGTTGATCCGGATGCGGTAGAAAAGGTAATCCGGACTCTGCCCGAATTCGCTATGGCTTATGAACCAGACGGTATTCGTGTGTCAGATTTTGATTCCTTTGGAGCCACTGTTATGACATTGGATAATTTTGATAAATATGGATGGCAACTGCTTAAAAACATGACAATTCCGAGATGATCAGAGCTGTACAATTCTGCGTTGCAATTTCTGAAGAAGAACTCGGATGCAAGGCACCTGTTCCAATTCAGGGAGGTTTAATCAATGCCTTAAGACAAGCGTCTGAATTGGGATTCACAGCCGTAGAAATGCATGTCCGGAATCCCAGGCAGCTTGATATTGATGCGATTGCTGATGCAGCCGGGAAGTTAGGCATTTCGATTGCGGCAATTGGTACCGGACTTGAGAATACTTTGAATGGTTTGACCCTCACTTCCCCGGATGCCCAATCCCGCCGGCTTGCATCCGATCGCTATCGTGAACACATTGACCTGGCTTCCCGGTTCGGTGCGACTGTTTTCGTAGGCCTTTGTCGCGGATCATCTCCAACAGAACAGTCACGGGGCGAATATCTTAATCACCTGGCTGGTGAGTTAATCCCTTTGGCAAAGTATGCTGAGAAACGGAATGTAACGCTAAGCGTGGAGCCGATAATATCTTCCATAACAAACTTGCTTAACACTACCGCCGAAACCCTCGAATTCATTAGCAGGCCGGGTCTGGAGCCGGTCAGCTTGTTACTTGATACATATCATATGTACTATGAAGACCCTGACATCATTGAGGCCTTCAGGATGTGCGAAGGACGCATTGACCATATCCATATATCTGATAGTGACCGGAAATATCCTGGCTCGGGCAATGTAGACTTTGCCGCAGTGGGTGCCTGCCTTATTGAAATAGGCTACGATAAGGCTGTATCTCTGGAAATAATACCGGATCCTGATGGTGTGACAGCTGCCTCCAAAGGACTCAACTGGATGCGGAGCATCTGGTTCTGATGACGGCACTGAAACCTTGCGGCAATTCATTCAGCATATTAATAGGGTTTGCTGAAAAATTAATAAATACATAATGGCAATAAGTTAAATCACATTTTTATAATTTAGCTGCATACTATTTGATAAAAAAAGTTCAAAAACCCTGCACTTGTCTTAATACAAAACAGTGAAAAATCATGTAAGGATTTACTGTGCATAACCCTCAGTTTTAACTGGGGGTATAAGTCAAGAAATGAGAAGAACCCCGTAGTGGGTTCACCAATAATTAAATATCGTTCAACCCGCTAAAGGGGTTGTTTTTTTCCGGGTTTCACTACCCCCGGTTTCGTTTCACTTCACCAGGGGTTATTTTCAGTTTACTCCGGAGTTTTTCAGCAGGGACTAAATTGATGATAAACTGAAAGTTTTGACCACGATTTACTGCAACAATATAAAAATACTCTTCCTATTTTGATAAGATTTAAGGGCAAATAACCCAAAATCCCGGGATCAGGTGAAAAAGTTGCGGGGATTACATTTTAAGAATAAATAGGGTTTGCTTAAAAACTCAGGCCTTTATTTTTTTATTGTTTGGCAAGAGTTCAATACTTCAAAAACATTTTCCAGCAACGTAGTTGCGTCATCTTTGTAGCTAAAACAGCAATAAAACAACGATAGCAGCGGAGCTGCGACATAATTAATCATGTCATGCAAATTTTCCCATGACCCATTTCTTAATGTTGATAAATTTAGATGAGCCTGCTTTAATATCCCGGGTTAAATCTGAAACAGAAATTGTCGGATGCAATCCAATCAGAATATGCGTATAATCAGGATTGCAAAACAATGCTAATGGCTTGCATTTATTATTGGTAATTATCCCTCAGATATATTTTTCCAGTTCTGTTCAATAAATTTCCGTTATCACATTGGCCCTTCCCAAAACGGCAAAGACAATTTGGACATACATCTGAGAATAAGTATTTGCCATATTCTATTCATTTATGTCGCAGCTCCGCTGCTTCATTTAGAAACAAACCTTTTCTATCTACAAAGATACTACGGCTACGCCGCAGTAATCATTCTTTGGTACTTCTAAAAAACATTTTCCTTTTTCAGCAGACTAAATACGAAAGATAAACCTACAAAATGGAAATATTAAAAAACCTTATTTTATTTCTTTGACCTTAATCCCATTGTCAGTGAAGGTCAGTTGTAGCCAACCTCAGGTTGTCGTAAACCACTTTCCGGTTTAGATGTTTTTCAACTGATGTATTGTCAAACCCGGGTTTTCAGAACTAAAAATAAAATTTCCTGCAACCAGCACATCTGCCCCTGCATCAAAGAGAAGTTTCCCGGTTTCGAAATTAACACCCCCATCGATCTCAATGAGTACATCTGCCTTTTTTTCCTCAATTAACCTGCGAAGTTTAACCACCTTCTGAATAGTGTTCATAATAAATTCCTGTCCGCCAAAACCAGGATTAACAGACATTAAAAGGACCATATCAACTTCATTGATAATATCTTCCAATACATGGACCGGCGTGGCCGGATTCAGGCAGACTCCGGCCTGCATACCCTCCTGTCGAATAGCACCTACTGTTCTGTGAAGATGGTTGCAAACCTCATAATGGACTGTAAGCTTGTCGGCTCCTGAATCCCTGAAAGGCCTTATAAAAAGATCGGGATTTATTATCATCAGGTGGACATCGAGCGGTTTGGTAGCAAGTTTTTTAACATGTTGAATAACAGGCAATCCAAATGAAATATTAGGAACAAAAACCCCATCCATCACATCAAAATGAATCCAGTCGGCCTCGCTTTGGTTAAGCATAATTATCTCTTTGCCAAGATTGTTGAAATCGGCTGATAATATTGAAGGTGCAATTAATCGGCTCACAGCTTAAATTTTTAAACGTACAAATCAATATAATTTTTCAAAAATAGTTCAAAAGGATGAATTACTAATTACAAATTAAAAATTAATTACTTTTGTTATGCATCTGCCACATAAGTGTTTTATTTAGTTCAAACGGGGTAAATTTTTGCACTTTTTCAGGCTGAAGCAGGTTACATATTATAAATTCAGATTTAATATTTTTATTGTGAATGACAAAGTTTCGAAAGCTATCAGCCGCAGAGGATTTTTAGGAACTTCTGCTGCTGCAATGACCGGGATAACAATTGTTCATGCTAATACGGTTTCAGGGTTAGGTCACATTGCACCAAGTGATAAACTGAACGTTGCCGGTGTCGGGATCGCAGGTATGGGAAAAGGGAATATTGCAAATGTCGCCAAGAAAGAAAATATAGTTGCCCTTTGTGATGTTGACTGGAGGGAGCCCACGGCTAAAGTTTTTAAAACTTACCCGGGCGCAAAGCAGTATAAAGATTTCCGGGTTATGTTGGATAATCAGAAAGATATTGATGCAGTGATAATTGCTACACCAGATCATACGCATGCTGTGATTAGTCTGGAGGCTATGAAAAGGGGCAAACATGTTTTTACCCAAAAACCTCTTACGCATACTGTTCATGAAGCGAGAGTTCTTGCCAAAGCTGCAAAGGAATTTAATGTTGCGACTCAAATGGGAAACCAGGGACAGGCAGGTGAAGCGACAAGGAGGCTCAGGGAAATGATCTGGGATGGGGTAATAGGTTCGATACACGAGGTTCATGTTTGGACTGACCGGCCAAATAATGGACTGCTTAAAATATATTGGCCCCAGGGAGTTAGCCGTCCTGAGGAGTCTGTACCAATTCCCGGGGAACTGGATTGGGACTTGTTTCTGGGACCTGCACCAATGAGGCCGTACAATCCGGCTTATCACCCGTTTAAGTGGAGAGGCTGGTGGGACTTTGGTACCGGGGCTCTTGGTGATATAGGATGTCACTCCCTTGATCCGGTTTTCAGAGCCTTAAAACTTAAGTATCCTGTAAGCCTCGAGGCTGTTTCCACTTTAGTCAATGAAGAGACATACCCATCAGGTTCGATGGTGCGTTATGAATTTCCGGCGCGGGAAAATATGCCTCCGGTAACAGTGACATGGTATGACGGGGGTCTTCGGCCAATGCGGATACCGGAACTTGAAAAAGGAATGGAAATGGGTGCAGGCGGGATACTTTTTGTTGGAGACAAGGGCAAAATTCTTGATGACAAAATTCTTCCTTTATCTCTCAGGGAATCATATAAAATCCCGACACCATATATCCCTTCTTCCCCGGGCCATGAAGAGGAGTGGATACAAGCATGCAAAGGAGGTGCACCTGCAGGTTCTGATTTTGAGTGGGCAGGTCCGCTAACTGAGACTGTATTATTGGGAAATATTGCTCTTCGCAGGGAGTTGAAGGAAAAACTTAGTAGCCAAAGTCTTATTTGGGATGCTGAAAAATTCCGCTTTACCAACCTGCCTGAGGCCGATAAATTTCTTCATTGTAAATACCGGAATGGTTGGAAACTTTAGTAAAATCTTATTATTGAAAATCTAATATCACAGATTATCCGGGTAACAATAACATTATCAATCTGAAGCAAATTCAAATAATAAATTGGGTTACGCTCATTATCAACTACTTTTAATCAGCTTTATGAAACAATATATAAAAATTATTCTCGTCGTCGTTGTAATTATATTGATATCCGGTATTTATTCGGGGTTTCAGGTTTATAAAATGATTATGGGTAGTGAACCATTATCTGGCAAACAGGAAAATATTCCTTCAGGAATGGCCACTATTCCTCCAGTTACAAAAGGGCCTGCAGATTGGCCAAACTGGAGAGGGGCCAGCTTTGAAGGAAAGAGCGGAACAAAAGGGATAAAAACAGATTGGTCGAAGGGGCTGGAAAAGCTATGGAAAATTAATTACTTATGCCAGGACAAGTCTACCGCATCATGGTCAGCACCAGTTGTCCAGGGTAACCGTTTAATTATCCCGGGCAGGGACAGGAAAAATGATTTAGTATTTTGCCTTAACTCTGAAAATGGAGAACTGATATGGTCAGGTTCTTACGAAGCCAAAGCAGAAACCAGTCATGGACCTGGCTCACGAGCAACACCTTTCATAAATGGCGACCGGGTTTATACGTTTGGCCGAAGCGGTGATCTTGTTTGCTGGCAACTTGAAAACGGGAAACTTCTATGGCGAAAAAATGTAAAGGATGCAGGTGGTGTTGAGCCTTCATGGGGTTTTTCAACTACACCACTTATTATTGATAACAAGGTAATTGTTCAGGGGGGAGGAAATGCTTTGGTTATCGCTTATGATAAAGAAACAGGTGAACTCCTTTGGAAATCAATGGAGGGTGAGGTAGGATACTCTGCTGCAATAACGATTAATATTGAGGATGAAGTTAAGGTCATTATATACCACTCACAAGGACTGTCGTGCCTGAATCCTTCAGATGGTAAGGTGTTGTGGACAATTCCCTGGGCAACATCATACGGAGTGAACGCTACTACCCCGGTTGTTTATAAGGATATTATCTTTCATACTTCAGGATATAACATGGGCTGTGAGGCAATTAAGGTTACAAAGAGCGGATATTCAGTTCTATGGAAAAACATGGCTATCGAAGCCCAGCACTCTGACCCAATCCTTATCGATGGTTATATTTACGGATATTCCGGCGAAAGTTCACGTAATGCCGGTCAGTTTAAATGCCTCGACTTATTGAACGGCAAGGAGATGTGGAGTACCAGACTTATCGGGCAGGGAACAACCACCTTTGTTGACGGCTATCTGATTTGTCTGGACTTAAAAGGAAATTTATTCCTGGTTAAACCAGAACCCACCCGATTTAATAAGATTGGCGGGATAATGTCAGCCCTTGAGGATGTAAAGAATCCTGCCTGGACAGTTCCGGTTGTGGCTAATGGTAAATTATATCTGCGTTATATGCAGCAATTGGTTTGCTATAAACTGGATATCTGAGAGGGTAAGATATTGGAACAACATGCTGTATCACTACTTTTTAACCGGAAGAGTATTTTTCATTTTTTTAGCAACTGGTACTCATATTCGAAGTTAGGGGTAAAAATTCCTTTGGCAATATGTTTTTCAATTTGTGAAGGACTCCAAAATTTTCCCTCAACTACCTCATCACTATGCAGTCTTATTTTTTGAAAATCATGGGATATAAAATAGTAAACCAGTTCTGATTCCAGGTCTGTATCCCATTTATATCGGCCAAGAGGTTTGGCAGAAAAGTTTTCCAGTCCGATCTCTTCAAAAGCTTCGCGTTTAAGTGCTGTCTCAAGATCTTCCCCAAAAGAAATATGTCCCCCCACAGCAGTATCCCATTTGCCAGGTTGAACTAGTTTATGCAATGCTCTTCTCTGAAGGTAAATATAGCCGTATGGATTTATAACATGCAGGTGAACAACCGGATGGAGAATTTTCTCCCCTTTATGACACAACGACCTGGGAGCTTTCCCAATGATTGTTCCATTTTCATCTACAACAGGCAACCACTCCTCATTATCATAAGGTTGGACAAAATCTTCGCCCAGTTTCTTTCTTGCAGCTTTTCTGTTTTTATAATATTCGAATCCGAAATAGATAACAAAAAGGATATAAAACAAACCACCACTGATAAATACCCAGGCTTCTTTACTCATATAAAATGCCGAATAAAAAACCAGTGCGGTATGAACTACAACTATATAAAATAAGTTACGAAGGTTTCGTTTAAAAAGAGCCTCCTGAGCCTTGTTCATCTCAATTCCCTTCATATACTTCCGGGTCATTGATCCGATAATGTCGACAGGCGAAAAAACAGAGGCTCCTAATACCGCACAAAGAATCAACTCAATCAAAGCAGGTTTGAGCTTGAAAAAAATCTCGTTTTCCAGCAGTATCGAAACACCTGATAAACAAACAAGAAGGCCGGTATCAAGCAATACAAAACGATCAAGACGTTTTTCGCGGATCAATGTTATTCCCATCTCACCAAGACCGATCAACAGGGCAACAATTAATCCGACCTTCATTCCCCAAAATTCGTCTGCTATAATGAAAACGAAAAGAGGTATAAATCCGGGTAATAATTTTTTAAGAAGCTCTGCCTGTTTCAAGATGAATATTCAGTGAGAGGATTGAAAACCGCAAATTAAAGCCTAATTTGAGTTTTTAGGATGTATCTCAATTGTTGGCCAAACGTCGGTTGAACGATAAACCCTACAAATTTTAATATAAAAGACTAAGGTCGAATATTGTGGAATAGTCGATTGTTGCTGACTTGAATAGGCAAGCTTTGATGGAATTACCAATTTTGCTTCACTCCCGTCCTTCATGTAAGTCATCGCTTCGTCCCAGCCTGAAATAACAGAACCTGCCCCAACCGTTAATGAAAAGGGTTCAAACTCACCTGAGGCATCAAACTCATAACCATCTCTGATTCCAGCTGTCACATCGTCTTCAATCAGATATCCCCTGTAAAATACTTTGACCAGGTCCCCTTTTTTAATTGTATCAGAAGGGTTAGCGGCTGCTTTAGTCTCAATAAAATAAAGTCCTGAACTTTTAGGGGTTACATCCGGATGATATTTGGCAATGTATTTAGCAAGCAAATTAGCTTCATTATCCCTCAATTCCTGTTCTGAAGTCTGTTTACATGAAGAAACAGCGAACGCAACTGTGGTAATAATCAAACACAAAATGAATAATCTTATTCTCATACTTCAATGATTTGGCGCAAAATTAACCCAAATTTATCCCTCTACAAGTAATCTGCCTCAAAAAAGGATTTTAATTAACAATCTTTCTCCAAATACCCGGAATATTGAGGCAATAACGACCTGAAAAAGGCAAGTGCTTCCTGCATTGGAAGTTTTATTTCTCCACCGGAAGCATTCCGATGCCCTCCGCCTGCAAAATGGGCTGCGGAGAAATCATTCGTTGAAAAGCTACCCTTTGAACGGAAAGAAAGCTTGATATGGTCGTTCTTCTCCATAAAAAATACCGAGAAAACTATCCCGGTCACAGATAACGGGAAATTTACAAACCCTTCTGTATCACCCTGCTGAAAATCGTATCTCTTAAGTTCTTCGGATGTTAACCAAATTATTGCAGTCCTGTAATGCGGAAAAATCTCCATCTTTTCAGACAGGCAATATCCGAGTAACCGCATTCTCTTTTCAGAAAAATTATTATATAAAGACTCGTTAATTCCTTCTTTATCTGCACCTCTGCCAATCAAATCACTCACAATCCGATAGGTATCAGGCCCTGATGCATTATGGCTGAATGAACCGGTATCGGCTATGATCCCGGTGAGCAGTGCATTAGCTCCTACCCTATCAAGTTTGTCGATCATTCCCAGGGCCCCGATGAAATCATAAACCAGCTCGGCAGTTGAACTGACATTTGTATCCGAGAACATATATTCAGTCTTTATTTCAGGATCAGGGTGGTGATCAATTAAAATTACCGGTTTGGAGGTATCGCGCAAATACTCTTCTAATTTCCCCAACCTTTTGTTATCATTAAAATCAAGATAAAAAAGGATGTCTGCCCGATCAATTTGACGCTGACACTTTGAAACAGATTGTTCATAAATTAATGGAATTTCATCATAACGAAGACTTTTAAGATATGAAGGAAAGTCATTTGGAACAATTATGCAGGTTTCAAATCCCATATTTTTCAAAACACTGTTCAAACCCAACGAAGAACCAATTGCATCCCCATCAGGATTAACATGGGGAATAATCACTATCCTCCTGACATCGTTCCTGAGCAACTCATTAACTTTTTTACAGGCATCCAAATCAAATCTTTTCAACTATTCTTATTTTGATAATGATGCAAAGATAACATTATTGGTTGTATGTAATATTTTACTAAATTTAACAGTTACAATATTTCAAAAAAAGCATCAACCTAAAAAACATCCTGTTATGTCTGGAAATATCACATTTACAATGATTAAGCCATGTGCTGTCCGAAATAATTTTATCGGCCCGATTCTTAAGATAATTAATGAAAAAGGGTTTCGTATAAAGGCAATAAAGATGGTACAGTTTACCCGTGAACGGGCTGAAGCCTTTTATGGAATTCATGCCGGGAAGTTTTTTTTCGATGGGCTGGTTGAATTTATGTCGTCAGGGCCGATAGTTGCCGCTATCCTTGAAAAGGAAAATGCCATTGATGATTTCCGAAATGTAATTGGCAATACCAATCCTGAAAAAGCCGGTGAAGGGACTATCAGAAAATTATTTGCAGAATCTTTCACGATGAATGCCATTCACGGTGCCGACAGTGATGAAAATGCTATCCGGGAAGGTTCATTTTTCTTTTCTGAGCTTGAACAATTTTGATTTTATCTCTTTGCTTATGGAAGTAAGATAACCCACGATCGTGAATTGATCAAAGACTGTGTTCAGGATATTTTCGTTGACCTTCAACGGCTAAAGCCAGACCTTCTTCACCCCGAATCCCTTGAATTTTATCTGTTTAAATCTCTGAAATATTGCATATTTCAGAGATTTAAGGAAAGCAAAAAAATAGAATGCCTGCCAATCTCTGAGATGGCCAGGTTTGATTTAAAGTTCAATATCGAACAGGACAATTTCGAAACTGAATCGGACCGTCTGCGTGTTGAAAAACTGAAACAAATCCTGCAAACACTTGATCCTCAAAGGCGCGAGTTGCTTTTCCTTAAATTCAGCACCGGCCTGAACTATGTCGAAATTGGTCATTTGCTTGGGATCAACCCCGATACTGCGAAAAAGCAGGTTTACCGCACCCTTGACAATTTACGTGGCAAATACGGAAGTCAGTTGATGGAATTGCTGATGATTTTTGGGAACAGAAAGAATGATAAGTAAAAAATGAATTTATCTCATTTCCTTAATACTAGCGAACTCAGTCTGGGGCCGCTAGAAAAACTCAGATTATTAAACATAATTCGGAGTGTTAAAAAAATGATCAAAATGTTCCAAAAAGGAATAAAAAACCTAACTTTGTGTAATTTTAAAACAACATCGTGCCGGAAATTAGCAGATTTTATGGATTAATTATTTATATGTATCCAAAAGACCATTTGCCGCCGCATTTACACGCAAAATATGGTGAAGATTGGGTAGAATTGCATGAAAATGAATTATTGGAAAACTGGAATGAGAGTTTCAGTGAAAATCCAAATTTCAAGAAAATTGAACCTTTAAATTAAGACAGCAATGATGCACTTAATAAAAGAAATAAAAGGGGTAAACAATTTTGAACTGATTTTACTTTTCAATAATAACGAAATTCGCAAAGTAAATTTAGAACCAAAATTGAGAGAGTGGACATCTTCTTCTCAAAGCAAATTTGGTCAATTGCTAAATACTTCCTTCTTTAATACTGTTCGATTAGGTAAAGAAATGGAAACTATTGTTTGGGAAAATGGTATAGATTTGTGCCCTAATGTTTTATATGATATTAGTGAACCACTAACTGACTTAATAACTCATTGAAAATAGAATAAAAAATTACTTAATATTTCCAATTCCAGTCCATTAAGCGTCACCCCCCTAATTATCTCTGATTTCTTTTTGCTACTCTACAGGATTATTTATATTGTTGAATATGCTATCAGGCTTAATAGAATTAAAGATTTTCTTTAGGTTTGAAAATTTTCTCCAGTAAAGGTTACAAACTTCTTAATGGATATCTGAAATATATTCTTAGGAATATTTGTTCGGAATCCCGTCAGGGATTGTATGTGGGTAGAAAGGAGGTTCAGAGAGAGATTCTGTCCCGGATGGGACAAAACAATTCAATTTCATCATTCTTTCTACCCACATTTAGTACCTAAAGGTACACTCACTTGGTATTTCAAATTGCAGTCGTTCAGATTTCCGGGCTAAGACGAAATTATTGGACACAGGATGAAAAAGTAATCTTTCAAAATTCTGTCCCTTTTTTCATTTCCATTCCTCTTATGAGTATAAACCCAAAAAAATGACAGCTTTCGATCAGAAATTTATAGAAAATCCGGAGTTTCTAAGATGGATATTCAATACCGATCCGGATATTGAATTCTACTGGGAACAATATATTCTTGAACACCCCGAAGAAAAAAGCCAGCTTTTGGAGCTCAAAATGCGGTTGACTGATCTTCAATTCTCAAATGAAAAACTTGATATTTCTGAAAAAGAGCAACTTCGGAAACGGATTATCAGGAGGCTAAACCAGGATTTAAAGCCGAACAAAGTTAGGTTGATTCTTAACAGTTTTATGAAATACGCTGCGGTTGCCCTGATTTTTGCAGGGATCGGGGGTTTGGCGGTTTATAAATATATGGGGAAAAAGACTATCTATCAGGAGTTTGCCCGGCAGACTGTTCAGGTTCCCTCTTCAACCAAGGGGCCAATGCTTATCACGTCAAATGGTGAAAGTGTAAATCTAAAGAAGTCAAATTCCACGGTCGATTATTCCCGAAACGGGTCAATTGTTTTAAACAACGATTCGATACTTAAGACCGCCGCAGATTTACCCAATGTGATGAACCAACTTGTTATTCCTTACGGGAACCAATCAAGGGTTGTATTATCCGATAGTACGGTTGTCTGGCTGAATGCCGGTAGCCGGTTGGTCTATCCAACCCTGTTCAGGGATAAAACCCGCGAGGTATTGTTATTTGGAGAAGCCTATTTTGAAGTTGCAAAAAATCCGGATAAGCCTTTTATTGTCAAAACCAGTGACTTGGATATTAGGGTATTGGGCACAAAATTCAATGTTTCGAATTATGCCGAGGATAATGTGGTCCAAACAGTACTGAAAGAAGGAAGTGTGGCAGTCAGAAGAATTGGGGCCGGTCTTTTCGAAAAAGATATCGTAATGGTACCCAACCAGATGGTAGCGTTCAATAAAACCACGAGCGAGATAAAAGTTCAGGAGGTAGATACCGATTATTATACCCTATGGACAAAAGGGCTCATAAGTTTCGAAGAGATAGAATTTGTTCGTGTCATAAAAAGACTGGAGCGGTTTTACAATATTTCGATCAGTTTTTCAGATCGCCAGAAAGAGATAATGCGCATAAGTGGTAAACTCGATTTAAAGCAAAGCAGAAAGGAGGTGATGGAATACCTGGAGAAGGTCTCTTTGTCCAGATTCGAAAAAATAAATGATAATCAATATACTATAAATTGAAAATAAAAGAAACCGGAAAATGGTGGAACACTTTCCGGTTTAAATAAACACCAAATCAATTCAGTATTTATTCATTTAAACAGTTCAAAAGTATGCAAAAAAATTGGCTTAACGGCTTTCCTGACTGGGAAAGTCAAAAAAAACTTTGGAAAATTATGAAACTGACCATTATCCTGCTTATCGGTTTTATGATGACTGTGTCTGCGAACAGTTACTCGCAAAAGACCAGACTGGACATTAACCTGTCCAACACTACACTTAAAAGTCTGTTTGGATATATCGAACAGAATAGCGAATTTGTTTTTCTCTACCGGAGCGAAGATTTCGATACTGCCAAAAAATTGAGCATCGATCTTAAAGACGCTTCAATCAACCAGATACTGGATCTGGTGCTGAAAAATGAAAAAGTTGTTTACGATGTTTACGAACGGCAGGTTGTGATCCGGAAAGCCCTTGAGCCGGTAAATACCCAGCAACCCCAAAAGAAAGTTATCTCCGGGACAGTCAGGGACAGCAAAGGGGTTTCACTTCCCGGGGTAAACGTTGTTGTAAAAGGAACAACAATTGGAACTGTTACAGATTCAGATGGGAACTATACAATCGCCAGTGTTCCAACTATTGCAACACTGGTCTTCTCTTTTATCGGAATGCAAACAAAGGAAATTGCAGTCGAAGGGAAAACATCGGTCAATGTAGTTCTGGGAGAGACAACGGTTGGTGTGGAAGAGGTAATCGTTAATCCGCTCCCCCGGGATATGCCATCCCGGGGTAATTGGCCGGGAATTTGAAATTCCCGTTTCCCAAATCAGTTAATACAAAAACCCCAATAACCACAATGGTATGCTTTTATCATGTCCTATTTCGATATTATCCAAAAATAAATAAGATTGATCAAAATTCCGAATTTGTTTGCTATCCTTATTTTTCCCGCCGATCTCAATGACATATTTATTATCAACCAGAAAATCTGCCTTATCATGGAGAAAAACATCGTGCTTTGTTGAAAGTTGGTTTAATGCAAATGATTCTCTTAAATTACCATAATTTACCATCCCAGGGTTTAATGCATACAATAAATTCGGATTATCTAGAAAAATTTTATCTGGTTTTTGTAATCTGCTAATATACCTTTCAGGTTGATTAACCAGCTTTATCATTCTGGCTTTTTCAAGATATCGAAAGTATTGCAATACAGTCTGCCGATGTAAATCTGTTTTCTGACTGATTTTTGAAATATTGGGTTTAAATGGAACTGATGCAGCAATGACTTTAAGAAGAGTCAGCATCTTTCTGCTTTGGGAGATATCAAAATTTTCAATAAACCTTAAATCGGTTTCCATTACTGTTTGGATGATTTGTTCGAGCGTAGCAAAATAATCTCTTTCCGATTCCAAAAAATAAGGATAAAAGCCCCCTTCCAGGTAAGACGAAAAATGCTTTAAAACAGGTATTTTTCCTGAAATTTCTGAAGCGATTTTCCTGTGATTCACAAAAATATCGGATAATGAGTAAGCCGGTAATAAAATAATATCAGCCATTAACAAGTATTCCCTGAAGGATAGGCCGGTCATTTCATACATTAATGCCCTGCGGCTTAGATCGGCATCCTGCTTTGTCAATTCAATGATTGAAGAGCCTGAAAAAACCAATTTCAACCCCGGCATTGAATCATAGATATTCTTTAATTCTCTGGCCCAGCCAAAGTATTTATGCACTTCATCCATGTATAAATATTTCCCCCCATGTTTCCGAAAGGTATCGGCCAGATCATAGATATGATGATCTGCGAAATAAAGATCGTCGAGTCGAACGTATAAAACATCATGCCCCTCATTTCTGAATAGTTTTAATTTCTGAAGCAATAAAGTGGTTTTTCCTGTACCTCTGGCTCCAATAATGCCGTTCATCCTCCAATCCCAGTTGATCTTTCCAATTACATCGCGTTGATACTTGTACTGAACGGAATCAATACTTTTATTTGATTTTTCAATTAACTTCTCCATTGTCTATCAGCAAATTATTAATGAAATAACATATTTTGGTGATTCAAGCCACCAAAAATAAGAATATTTTGGTGGTTATGTACACCATTATATAAATATTTTTATGCTATTAAAATATTCTTTTTACAAACAAATAATCCTCAGCATCTGTTTTAACTATTTCCACCCGGTTCCTTTACCATTTTAAGCCTGTGCCTTCCCATAATTTTTCGAACTGAAACCAGCCATCAATAAAGTATTTACCTGAGATACATTCAAACCCCAACTCCCCCGCATATGCTATCAGGGGGTAACAGACTGTGAATTTGCAATTAACGTTTTCAAAACTTTCTTCCCACGGTAATATCACCCGGGGATAACAGGCTGACAATTTGCAATTTCCGTTTCCGGGATGCTTATTCGGGGACTAGCTGTTTAAAGATTGTATTGTGAATAAAAGTTGGAGATAAGGAAAATGTAATTTGAAATATATTTTCAGCGAATTGTAAATCGGCTTATGGTTTTTTCTATATTTGCATATGAAAAACGCAGATTTAATAAGTATATTGCCTGTGTAATTAGCAATATTAACTATTTTTATGCCTGTAGAAAATGAAAATGTCTATATTTTAAGAGTTATAGACAAGGTTTTGGTAAGTTGGAAAGGCGAAGTGGGACGAAAACCGCTCCTGCTGCGCGGACCAAGGCAGGTTGGCAAATCTTCTGCAGTGCGACATCTTGCACTTTCGTTTGAATATTTTATTGAGGTTGACTTTGAGGCTCAGAGAAATCTTCATGCCCTTTTTGTTACTTCATTGAATCCTGCTGATATTTGCGAGAAATTGTCCTTGTACTTTGAAGTGCCAATAATTGCAGGAAAAACACTATTGTTTTTTGATGAAATACAAAGCTGTCTTTCTGCCATATCTGCATTGCGTTACTTCTACGAAATGATGCCAGATCTTCACCTTATTGCAGCAGGTTCTTTGCTCGAATTTGCTTTACAGGAGTTACCTTCGTTTGGAGTTGGACGTGTCCGTTCCTTATTTGTTCGTCCGTTTTCGTTTAATGAATTCTTAATTGCCTGTGATCAAATCTTTTTGGCAGAGTCAATAAAAAATGCATCAGCCGACAACGCATTGCCCGACCTGATCCATAAGAAGATAATCACCCAGTATAAAAGATTTATGGCTATTGGCGGAATGCCGGAAGTAGTGGCTAAATATGTTGCCAGCAATGATATGCTTGCTTGTATGAACCTCATCGACGATTTAGTGATTTCTTATCAGGACGATTTTGCAAAGTATAAAAGACTTATGCCGGCAAATAGGATCAGGGAAGCATTTGAGGCAGTAGTATTGCAGATGGGAGGTAAATTTGTATATACAAAAGCAGCATTGACGGGCGATCCAAAACAGATCAAAGCAGCACTGGAGCTTCTTATTTTAGCCGGACTGGTAATTCCAGTTACACACAGCTCTGCCAATGGAATTCCCCTGGGAGCCGAGGTTGATCTTAAAAAAAGGAAAATGCTAATTTTCGATACGGGCATTTTTCAGCGCTTGTTAGGATTAAACATCGGAGAACTAATGATTAGCGATAGCTTTGAGGTAGTGAACAAAGGTTCTATTGCCGAATTGTCGGTAGGGCTGGAACTTTCAAAAACATCATCTCTCTACCGGAATGATCCTCTTTATTATTGGCAGCGTGAGAGTGTCAGCGGAAATGCTGAAATCGATTATGTAATTCAAAAAGGCAGGAAAATTATTCCTATTGAAGTAAAATCAGGAGTCAGAGGTTCAATGCAAAGCTTAAATCTTTTTATTAAGGAAAAAAATGTTGACGAGGGAGTACGCTTTTCACTTGAAAATTTTGGCAGATATAAAAATATAAAATCAATTCCCCTGTATGCAGTATCCACTTTAGGCGATTTGGAATCATAATTCCAGTGATTATCCTGTTGAAGTTAAATCGGGGAGTTCAGGTAAAATGCAGAGTATGAACCGATTTTTGAAAGAAAAAAAACAACTTTTCGAATAAGAGGGATATGTCTTTCAGCCAAAATTGATTTTTCTGCACGAGGCCTGGGTTCATGTGTTTAAAATCTTAAAATAAAGCTATGCCAAAAATTGAAAGAAGGACGATGCTAAAGACTTTGGGGGGTATCTCTCTCGGAAGTTTTATCCCGGTTTCAGGAGAAGCATCTGACATGAAAAAACATTCCGGCAGGAATTTAAAAACTATCCGGACTGAAATTCTTGTTGTGGGAGGTGGAACTGCCGGTGTTATTGCCGCCATTCAGGCTGCCCGTGCCGGATGTTCAACCATCCTGGTCGAAAACGGAAGCCAGTTGGGAGGTACAACTACCACTGGGGGAGTTGCTTTCCCAGGATTGTTCCATGCGTGGGGTAAACAGGTAATTGGGGGCATTGGCTGGGAATTGGTAACCGAAGCTGTCTGGTTAAATGATGATAAACTCCCCGATTTTACAATCCCGTACGGAGAAAATCACTCAAAACATCATATACCTGTAAATGGATATTTATATGCCCTTCTGGCCGAAGAAAAGTGCCTGAAAGCAGGAGTACAGATCCGCTATTATGAAACTCCCGTCGAAGTTCAGTTTATTGGTGAAAAATGGGAAGTTGAAACAGCAGGGAAAGGCACTTATACCAAAATAATTTGTAATCAGCTGATAGACTGCACCGGTAATGCAGCTGTAACATCCCTTGCAGGATTTAACTTACTCAGGGAACAGGAAACACAGCCTGGATCACTGATGTTCAGGATCGGCGGATATGATTTAGGATCCCTTGATTTAAAAATGATCCGGAACCTGTACAATGAAGCAGTGAATAACGGGCGACTGGTCAAAGAAGAATTCAGAAACAATATTGAAGGCTTGCTGAGATCTGCGGGGGACAATATCCAGCATATTGCCGGGGCCGATTCAACAACTTCAGAAACGAACACTATTACCAATATTAATGGACGAACTTCCCTGCTGAATACATTGCGCTTCCTGCGGGAATTGCCCGGCTGTGAAAAGACCAGGCTCCTGACCATGCAGCCGGAAACCGGGGTAAGGGAAACTTACCGGATAGACGGAGAATATCAGATTTCGTATGAAGATTATATCACTGGTAAAGTATATGACGATTCGGTTTCCTATTCGTTTTATCCGATAGATGTTCATGACATAAATGGGGTTGAACCAAAACAATTGGCAGAAGGTATTGTGCCAACTATACCTTTAAGGGCATTGATTCCCAAAAACAGCAAAAATTTATTGGTAGCAGGCCGTAGTATAAGCAGCGACCGTCTGGCAAACTCGGCACTCAGGGTACAGGCTTCCTGCATGGGAATGGGACAGGCAGCAGGGGCTGCTGCCGCGCTGGCTTGTAAGTTAAAGGTCAGCCCATTGAATGTCCCGATTTTTCAGTTGAACTCTTTGATTGCAGAACATGGGGGAATTGTTCCTTAAGATTTTTTCGGAATATTGACTTTTGATGTTCCAGGTTCAAAACTCACTAAGATTCAGTGGATTCATATAATTTAGCAAAAGCAATGCCAACGAAATAGAATACAATTGCAAAAATAAATTTCTTGCTGGCGAAATTTTACAAATAAATCAGGTTTCATTTAAGAATAAAAAAGATGCAACTAAAAAAACTTATTTTGACTTTTGTCATTGCTTTATCGTCAATACTGACTCTTACAGCACAAGGTCAGATACGCGACTGGACTGGAGAAACATACGAACAGGATTAATAATACCTGACTTAAGTTACACTGATCAGCCCTATATTGTCAAAACAAATGATGGGGCGTGGCTTTGTTGTCTTACAACCGGTGCAGGTTTAGAGGGTGATTCTGACCAGACAATTATAACACAACGCAGCTTTGACCAGGGCAAAACCTGGACAGATATGATTGAAATAGAACCCCACACTGGTCCCGAAGCCTCCTATGCAGTTATGCTTAAAGTTCCCTCAGGTCGTATTTATATTTTTTATAATCATAATACCGATAATATCTGTGAGTTTAATTGCGGGATAAGTCCTTCATTCCCGGACGGAAAATGCAAAAGAGTAGATTCGATGGGGCATTTTATTTTTCTGGACAGTAGGTCGCCCTTTTACATTACACAATGCCGGGTATGTACCCTTGTACAAATGCCAGAATGGACGAGGTTTCTTTTCACGTACCGAAGGGGTTCTGCTTCAATCGCAAAATATTTTGACTGAAAATAATCCTGAAAAAATTACATGGGTTACCCTGCCCGATGGCGACAAAGGATTGGAACCCCTACGGGCGGCGGCCCCATTGCGGAAGAGCATAGCTATAGTGTGTTAAGCGATGGCTCTATATATGTTGTTTACCGCACCATCGACGGCTACCCCGTTAACTCGTACAGCCACGATAGTGGACATACCTGGGAAACGCCCCAATATAACAGATATGCCAATGGCAGGTTGGTAAAACATCCCCGTGCTGCAAATTTTGCCTGGAAATGCGAAAATGGCAAGTACCTCTATTGGTTTCATAATCATGGTGGACGATTTGTGCCGGAGCGTGAAGAGGAAAATGAATGGTATCCTTACTATTATCGAAACCCTGTGTGGCTTTGTGGAGGTGTTGAAATCGATTCGCCTGAAGGTAAAATAATCAAATGGTCGCAACCAGAGATTGTGCTTTACGACGATGATGTTCTGATGCGAATGAGTTACCCTGATTTGGTTGAGGATAAAGGTAATTACTATCTAACCGAAACACAAAAAAATGTTGCCCGCGTTCATCAGATTGATAAGAAGCTGCTTGAAAAGCTCTGGAACCAGTTTGATTGTGCAGAAACAGCCACAGATAGCTTAGTTTTAAACCTTAGCTTAAAAAATAAAACACTTACCTCAGAAGCTAAAATGCCCGGTTTAGCACCCTTTATTATCCAAGGGCGACCATTTAGGCGACAACGTTTCAACACTTGACCTCCGAAGTGGTTTTACTGCCGACATTTGGTTTACACTTAAATCGTTAAGTGGCGGCCAAATACTAATGGACAACCACACTGCAACCCGACATGGTTTCGCGTTACAAACAACCAACCATGGTGCTATGGAAATCATCCTTAATGACGAATGGACTGAAAACCGCTGGGAGTGTGATCCTGAAGTGCTATCAGTTAATAAATTACACCATTTAGTGGTAACAGTTGACGGAGGTCCGAAAATTATATCTTTTGTTGTTGATGGAATATTATGCGATGGCGATAAGTTCCGCCAATTTGGCTGGGGCAGGTATAGTCGCAATATGAGGGATATAAACGGCTCTGAAATTTTAAGTATTGGTAAAAATTTCAAAGGCAAAATTGAACAGGTCCGAATTTACAACCGTAGTTTACTGACCTCCGAAGCAATTGGAAATTATAAAGCGGGCTTGTAAATACAAAAATTAATAATATTTACTATGAAAAAAGGTTGCAGTAACTTCTGTAAGCTTATTCCGGATGTTGCCACAAAGCAAAAATGAAGAAACCACAAAGCACACCAGGAATTTAGGATAAGTTCACAAATAAATCAAATACTCTAATAAATTTGTGAACATTGCGCTTTCCTTGTGCACTTTGCGGTAAAAAACTACTTTTGAGACAGTCAGTTTTTATTGAAGGTAATATGAGTTATTCAGCTTCATTATAAGCAATTTCGTTGTGCTGGGTGATATCAAGACCAGAACTTTCTTCTTCATCCGTAGCCCGGATACCTAAAGTCTTCTCCACAATTTTGAAAATAACAGCAGTTACTATGCCTGTATATACAATTGTTGTAACAATCGCAATCAGCTGAATTAATAATTGTTTCGGATTACCTGCGAAGGCGCCGCTGTAAGCAGACTGAATTACAGGAGTTGCAAAAAGCCCTGTTGCGATTGCGCCCCAGATGCCTCCTATACCATGAACACCGAAAGCGTCGAGTGAATCATCATATCCAAGCTTTCCCTTAACAACACTGACCATAAAGAAACAAAATACCGAGACCAACAATCCGATAATAATGGCACCACTAACATCTACAAACCCTGCGGCAGGTGTGATGGCAACCAGACCAGCTACTGCACCTGTAGAGATTCCAACTACTGTGGGTTTCTTATTTATAAACCAGTCGAGCAGTGCCCATGAAAGGGCTGCCGAAGCCGCTGCAATATGGGTCACAAGAAAAGCATTAGCTGCAAGTCCATCAGCTGCCAACCCACTCCCTGCATTGAACCCGAACCAGCCGAACCAAAGTAATGCTGCACCCATTACTACCAGTGGTATGTTGTGAGGAGGTGTAATATGCTGACCATTAGGCAATTTTCGTTTACCAAGCATCACTGCCATAACCAATGCTGCAATACCGGCATTTATATGAACGACCGTTCCTCCGGCAAAGTCAAGGGTGCCAAGTTTAAACAACCAGCCGTCGGCCGACCATACCCAATGTGCAACCGGGTTGTATACAAATACCGCCCAAAGAAGAGTAAAAATCAGAAATCCGCGGAATTTAATTCGTTCGGCAAAGGCTCCGATAATAAGTGCAGGGGTAATAACTGCAAACATGCATTGGAATAATACGAAAACTATATGTGGAATGCGCTCAGTAGCTTGCGATATATAATAAGGACTCACATCGTTAATTCCAATTCCCTTCAGAAAAGACCAGTCAAACCCGCCTATAAAAGGAGCTAAAGCACTTGTGGTTGAACCAAATGCATTACTGTATCCAAATGCTACCCATTCGAGGCTAATAACGGCGGTGATGATAAAACATTGCATCAGAACGTTCAGAATATTCTTACTACGGACAAGTCCTCCATAGAAAAGGGCAAGGCCAGGAATGGTCATCAACATAACCAGTGCAGTTGCAACTATCATCCACGCTGTATTACCTGAGCTGATAAATGGTACAGGTACCGCTGTTGCCGGAACTGCCACTGCGGTAACTGTATTCTGTGCAAGGGATACTACTGGCAAAATCATGGATAATCCGGCTGGTATGCCTATATATTTCAAATATTTTGTTATCATAGCTTTAATATTTAGTTTATTAATCATTCTTTATCATATAGCGATTCGTCCCCATGATCGCCGGTCCTGATCCTTATTGACTGTTCAATCTGGGTTACGAAAATCCGCCCGTCACCACTTTCACCTGTATATGCCGATTTAAGAATGGCGCTGATTGATTTTTCCACATTTATATCCCTGACAACAAAAGAGATAAAGACACGGTCAATAGTATTGACATCATAAGCAACCCCACGGAATATCAATCCCTGCTTTGCTGTTCCCTGTCCTTTTACTTCCCACCACGAGAGGAAATCGATATCTGCTTCATGTAAAGCTTTTCTTACGATTTCAAATTTTGTTTTGCGAACGATAGCCTCAATTTTTTTCATGATTAATGATTTTAATAATTATTAAATTTTAAATTATATGGCATTAGAAATTTATATCCAGCTGGGTTGTAAAGGTATTTTTGTTTGTATTGACCGAATTGTACAAGGTTTTATTGTCGTTATATATATCATAGCCTATGATTACCGAGACTTTATCGGAGAAAGCCCATGAAAAGCCAAAATTTAAGGAACCCAAATAATTACTATTACCCTGATAATCAACGGCTAACCACAATTTATCAGATATTTCCTTCATTGGACGGTCCCAGGAAGCCAGTATACCTGAATTTGCTTTTGCTCCATTACTATCTGTAATGAGCTTTTCGTTGCCTAAGTAGTATCCAAATGATAGTCTGCCCAGAACGGGAATAGTTTTGGCGACTACAGCATAACCAATATTGTAATTAGTCAGATTTTTCTTTAGCCCAAAGTTGTATGCCCCAACTGCAATTGCAGGGCCGTTTTTAAATATTGCCCCTTCAGGAAAGCCAACCTTGGCATTAAAATATACCGGATGGTCATCATAAACATTGTCTCCCATTGATAAGTAATCAATGCCGACTTCCGCCTGAAAATTTTTAAACGGCAATACTCCCACATTCAGGCCAAAATCGTAGATTCCGGCTCCGCGCACACCATTATCCTTTTGTGCACGGATATAATTGTCTATACCGAGGTGCCAGGAATTAAATCCTTGAAAGTCAACAGATGGAATCCAAATAATGGTTGATGGTGTTGCTTTTGTGACATTGGCAACAGTGAAAAGGCTGATCGCAGATAATAAAACCAGTTTCGCTAAATTTCTTGCATGAATTTTCATAATGATCTTTTTTAAATTAAACAATAATCAGGGACTTCTTCATTTAGAATACATTTTAATCTGCAGTATAAAATATATTTATTTTTTCAATACCCCCATAAAAATTTATATTATTTTGCAAATGTATATACTTATTCATGTTGTACCCCATTAATTTTGTCCTTTATATTTATAATAACATTAATTTAACAATCCCCCCCCCCTATTTTGATTTCTATATCTATTTAAGTCTTTTCTACAGTAACAGTGAATTGCTGATTTATTGAATTGGGCCATGAAACGAAAAAATATGATAATTTTGTTACTTAATTCGTAAATAACAGACTCAATGAAACTGTGGGATAAGGGTACTCGTATAAATCAGTTGATTGAAACCTTTACAATCGGCAATGATTCTGCAATGGATCTTTTTTTGGCAGAATTCGATGTATATGGTTCACTGGCGCATATAAAAATGCTGGAGTCGATAGGAATATTGTCTGTCCTGGAAACAGAAACGCTTTCATACGAATTGCGTGAAATATACAGGGACATTAAAGCCGGAAAATTTGTGATTGAACCAGGAAGTGAAGATGTCCATTCTCAGGTTGAATTGATGCTTACCCGAAAATTAGGTGATTCCGGTAAAAAGATTCATAGCGGACGTTCAAGAAACGATCAGATATTGCTTGATTTAAAACTATTTACAAGGAGTGAAATAAAGTCAGTTGTTGAACAGTCTTTTGAATTCTTCAACATTCTAATTGCCCAGAGCGAAAAATACCAACATATTCTGATGCCCGGTTATACCCATCTACAGGTTGCAATGCCCTCTTCGTTTGGATTGTGGTTTAGTTCCTATGCTGAGAGTCTGACCGATGATCTGCTTTTAATGCAGGCCGCCTACCACATCGCTGATCAGAATCCACTTGGATCCGCGGCAGGTTATGGTTCTTCGTTTCCACTGAACCGTCAAATGACGACCGATCTGTTAGGTTTTGAATCTATGAACTATAACGTAATCTATGCACAAATGGGTCGCGGCAAAATGGAAAAAAGTGTAGCTTTTGCCCTTGCCTCGGTAGCCTCCACTTTGTCGCGTATGGCATATGATGTTTGCCTGTTTATGAGCCAGAACTTCAATTTTGTGTCGCTGCCCGATGAATTGACTACTGGTTCAAGTATAATGCCCCACAAAAAAAATCCTGATGTTTTTGAACTGCTCAGGTCGCATTGCAACCGTATACAGTCGCTTCCAAATCAGATACTATTAATAACCAACAACTTACCAAGTGGATACTTCCGTGACTTGCAACTGATTAAAGAAATATATATTCCTTCGTTTTCCGAATTGAAAAATTGTCTTTCCATTGCCATGTTTGCAATTAGTTCAATTAAGATAAATGAGAATATACTTGACGACATCAGGTATGAAAATATTTTCAGTGTTGAAGAGGTGAACAGGATGGTACTTCAGGGCATACCTTTCAGGGACGCATACCGGCTTGTCGGAGAATCCATTAACAGAGGTGATTTCCACCCGGATAAGACCATACTACATACGCATGAAGGGAGCATCGGGAATCTGTGCCTCCAGCAGATTCAGAAAAAGATGGAAGTAATCCTGGAGAACTTCAATTTCAGCAGGGCCGTGAAAGCATTGGAGCAGCTTATCAGTGATGATAAACCGGAGCAATAAATTAAAAAATAAACTTAAAATAGTACTGATTGTTTTCAATTAGTCAGAAAGTGCTGGATTTAGTAACTTTCTGACATTTAATAATTATTTAATATTTAGTAATATATCATTCATATTCAGAATGTTCAAGCCCTAATACCACTAAAATTCAGGTTCTGATAAAGAATTTTTCCATTCATGGTTATTTCCGTCCTTTGCAATTGAGCAGTGAATTTTTAACTTTGATTTTAATTATTAAGCAATTACTGATATTTGCTTTCATATTGTTACTAATTATCAATTTTTTTTTAACATTTAACAACGTATTATTGCAAACGCTTTCTATCTGTCATAAGGTACTGAGTTTATATAATTTTATATTACATGGAACAGATTAGTTTTCCAAAAGCCCGGGGATTGTATGATCCAAATAATGAGCACGATGCATGCGGAATCGGTTTTGTGGCCCACATTAAGGGTCAAAAGTCGCACGACATTATTCAACGTGGCCTTACCGTCTTACTTAATATGGATCATCGCGGGGCTACAAGCTCCGACAATAAAACGGGAGATGGAGCAGGAATATTAATGCAGCTGCCGCATGATTTCTACGTTTCACTCAGAATTGCCCTCCCTGAAACCGGGGAATACGGTACCGGACTTGTATTTCTTCCTGTCAATGAAGAAGAGGCTGCCTATTGCGTTGAAGTTCTGAACCGTTATGTAGAAGCTGAAGGCCTTCAGCTAATTTACTGGCGGGACGTACCTGTCGACAGTTCGGTAATTGGTGAAATAGCAAAAAAATCAGAGCCCCGTATACGTCAGATATTTGTTAAAGGAAATTACGAGCAGGATATTCTTGAACGCAAACTGTACCTCGTAAGGAAACAGGCTGAAAGAATTGTTAGAGGGTCACAGCTGGCTGAAAAGGATTCGTTTTATTTGCCAAGTCTTTCGAGCAAAGTAATCATCTATAAAGGGATGTTTACCCCGGGACAACTGCGGAGTTATTTTAAAGACCTCACAAATCCGTCCGTGACCAGTGCCATTGCACTTGTTCACTCACGCTTTAGCACAAATACTTTTCCCACCTGGGATCTTGCACAACCATTCAGGATGATAGCCCATAACGGCGAGATCAATACAATTAAGGGAAACCGTCAATGGATGCACGCGCGCGAATCGCTTTTGCAATCTGATCTGTTCGGTGACGACCTCGACAAATTATTTCCAATTATCGAACCTGGAAAATCTGACTCTGCATCATTTGATAACACTCTCGAATTCCTTCACATGACAGGTCGAAGTTTGCCACACTCACTTTGCATGTTAATACCTGAATCTTTTAACGAGAAAAATCCAATACCAGAGAGCCTGAAAGCATTCTACGAATATCATTCTACCCTTATGGAACCATGGGACGGACCTGCATCGATGGTTTTTTCAGACGGTCGGTATATTGGTGGCACACTCGACCGGAGCGGTTTGCGTCCGTCAAGGTACATCATTACCAGGAATGATATGATCGTAATGGGTTCTGAAGTAGGAGTTCAGTTTTTTCCTGCAGCCGAAATCAAGGAAAAAGGACGACTAAGACCCGGGAAATTATTACTGGTTGATACTCAACTAGGTATTATAATTCCTGATAAAGAGGTAAAAGCCGATCTAAGTCGCAAGAACCCTTATGTTAACTGGCTAAAGGAGAACAGGTTGGAATTGGAAGCCATCAAGGTAAAACAACGTGTTCCCTCTGGTATGGGCGATCAGTTTGGCCCTTATTCCAAAGTGTTTGGCTACAGCAAGGAAGAGATGATAATGATCATCAAAGAAATGGCTGAAACCGCACAGGAACCGACCAGCTCGATGGGAAATGATACACCTTTGGCTGTTTTCTCAGATAAACCAAAAAGGTTTTTCAGCTATTTCAGGCAATTGTTTGCACAGGTTACCAATCCGCCTATTGATTCAATACGTGAAGGACTGGTCATGTCACTTACAAATTACATAGGTTCCCTCAGCAGCAATATACTTGACGAGACTCCAAATCATTGCAAACTGATCAAATTTGAGAGTCCGATCATTACCAATACTGACCTCGGCAAAATTAAAGATCTTAAGCATGAGACTTTTACCCATGCAACAATACCAATGCTTTTCTCTGTCAACGAGGGTGTCGCAGGATTTAAAAAGGCATTTAAAGAAATGCTGGAAAGTGCAGAGAAAGCGGTCGATGACAAACAGAATTTTATCATTCTCACCGACCGTAATGTGTCGAAAGATTTGGTACCTATACCTTCACTCCTCTCAGTTGCAGCAGTTCATCACCACCTTATCAGGACAAAAAAAAGGATGCAGATCGGAATTATTGTTGAAACCGGAGAACCGCGTGAGATTATGCATTTTGCGCTTCTGCTGGGTTATGGTGCCAGTGTTGTTAATCCATATCTTGCCTTTGCCGCCATTGATTACCTGGTAAAGGAGGGTGAAATAAAATTGCCTTATGTTGAAGCACGCAAAAACTATATTAAATCAATCGACAAAGGATTGCTTAAGATCCAGTCTAAAATGGGAATATCGACGCTACGCTCCTATCATGGCTCACAATTATTTGAAGCTGTTGGAGTTAGCGATGAATTAATTAACAATTATTTCAAAGGTACCCCTTCACGCATTGGGGGTGTCGGTTATGAAGAGATTTTCAGGGAAGCTATGATTTTCCATGAGGATGCCTATAAAAACCCGGCAAAAAAAATTCAGTTTTCAACTTTCGGAGAATACCATTACCGCAACAATGGCGAATTCCATGCCTGGAACCCTCAGAGTATAGCTCTGTTACAATGGGCCACTAAAACAGATGATTATAAAGTATATAAAAAATTCAGCAGGCTGGTTGACGAACAGAATGCAAAACCTGCTTTTATTCGTGGAGCATTAAAATGGAAGAATAATCCTATACCTATTGATGAAGTCGAACCTGCAGAGAACATCTTAAAACGATTTGTAACCGGTGCAATGTCATACGGATCGATTTCAAAGGAGGCTCACGAAGCATTGGCAATTGCAATGAATACCATAGGTGGCAGGAGCAACACAGGCGAAGGAGGTGAAGATGCTGGACGCTTTGGGACAGACAGTAACTCAAAAATAAAACAGGTTGCTTCGGGTCGTTTTGGGGTCACAAATAATTACCTCGTAAATGCAGTTGAGCTTCAGATAAAAATCGCCCAGGGGGCAAAACCTGGAGAAGGTGGACAATTACCCGGTTTTAAAATCAATAAAATCATAGCAAAACTCAGGCATTCAACCCCTGGAATTACCCTGATTTCACCCCCTCCGCACCATGATATTTACTCCATAGAGGATCTTGCACAATTAATATTTGATTTAAAAAATGTTAATCCGGAAGCAAAAGTTTCGGTCAAACTGGTGGCAGAGTCGGGGGTAGGAACAATTGCAGCGGGCGTCGCCAAAGGTTTTGCTGATATTATAATCATCAGCGGATGCGAGGGGGGCACAGGAGCATCACCTGCCAGTTCAATCAAACATGCTGGTTTGCCGGCTGAATTCGGTATTGCAGAAACCCAACAGACCCTGGTAATGAACAATCTCCGCGGACGGGTAAAACTTCAGGTCGATGGGCAATTGAAGACTGGTCGTGATGTTGTCATTATGGGTATGCTCGGAGCCGAGGAATTTGGATTTGCAACCGGTGCATTAATTACGCTGGGTTGTGTCATGATGCGTAAATGCCATTTGAATACTTGTCCTGCCGGGATTGCTACCCAGAATAAAAGCCTTAGGAAACGTTTCAAGGGGAGGTCGCAATATGTCATAAATTATTTTAGATTTATTTCGGAGGAGATCCGTGAGTATATGGCCGAAATTGGAGTGCGTACCTTTGAAGAGCTGGTCGGAAGGGTTGACCTGCTGCAACAAAATCATGAAGTGACCAATTGGAAGATGAAAAATGTCGACTTATCCAAATTTCTTAATCTTCCGGAAGAGGCAAAATTGTATCCAATTCACAACACCCATCCGAATATTAAAAACCTGGACGATGTAATTGATAAAACATTGATCCGCGAAGCCAATAAAGCCATTAAAAGTGGTGAAAAGGTTTGGCTGGCTTATGAAATTAATAATGTAATGCGTACCGTAGGTGCAATGTTGTCAGGGCAGATATCAAAACGATATGGTGAAGAAGGCTTGCCAAAAGATACCATCAACTGCACATTTCGTGGGACTGCTGGTCAAAGTTTTGGTGCCTTTCTGGTAAAAGGCATATCATTCAGGCTCGAAGGTGATTCCAACGATTATCTCGGAAAAGGACTTTCAGGTGGTAAAATTGTCGTTCTTCCTCCTACCGGATCAACTTTTGCTCCGGATAAGAATATCATTGTCGGCAATACTACACTTTATGGCGCAACAAGTGGCGACGTTTACATTCAGGGGATTGCCGGTGAGAGATTTTGTGTCCGCAATTCCGGGGCAAAAGCAGTTATTGAAGGTACCGGAGACCATTGCTGCGAATACATGACCGGTGGCCGCACTGTTGTTTTAGGTTCAACCGGACGCAACTTCGCTGCCGGCATGAGCGGCGGAATTGCCTATGTGCTCGATGAAAACGGAGATTTTGAATACTATTGCAATAAAAGTCTGGTTGAACTGGGACCGGTTGAAGATAAAGCAGACATCTCCGAATTACAGGAATTGATAGGAAAACATCTCCTCTATACACAAAGTCCGCTTGCCAGTAAGGTCCTTACAAACTGGGAAGAGTACCTGCCAAAATTTGTAAAAGTTATTCCCCTGGAATACAAAAAAGTATTGAATGAAATGAAATTGAAAGAAGTAAAACGAAAACTGGAAATGGCAGAGGATGCACCTGACAGAAGAGAGTAGTTTTCGGATAGCGGATCTTATAAAGTAAATAGATATGGGAAATCCAAAAGGTTTTATCGAAATAGAGCGAAAAGAGGGAGGGTATCGCCCTGCAAATGAAAGAATATTTGATTATGGTGAAGTAGAACAGACACTTAACGAAAATGACCGCAAGGATCAGGCTTCCCGGTGTATGGATTGCGGAATACCTTTTTGTCACAGTTCCTGTCCGGTTGAAAGCAATATTCCGGAGTGGCAGGATGCCATCTACCGGGGCAGGTGGGGAGAGGCTTATGATTTGCTCATTGCCACGAATAGTTTTCCGGAATTTACCGGAAGAATCTGCCCGGCCCCGTGCGAAAAATCCTGTGTTCTTGCAATCAACGAAGAATCAGTGACAATCCGTGAAAATGAATGTTCCATTGTTGAGAAAGCATTTGAAATGGGCCATGTCATTGAACAGGTACCTGCTCAAAGAACCGGGAAAAAAGTTGCCATAATAGGTTCCGGTCCTGCCGGACTGTCAGCTGCTGACCTATTGAACCAGGCTGGACACACGGTAACGGTATTCGAACAGGATGATAAAATTGGTGGCCTTCTCCGGTACGGAATCCCCGATTTCAAATTAAATAAAACACTCATTGACAGAAGGATAAATTTATTTGCTACGGAAGGAATTAAATTCAGGGTAAATACCAGGATAGGTATTGATCTTCCTGCAGATAAATTAAAAGAGGATTTTGATGCTGTCTGCCTGGCTTGTGGTGCAATGGTTCCACGTGATCTCGCTGCTGAAGGTCGTGAGCTTCAAGGTATTCATTTCGCGATGGATTTTCTGCGTCAACAAAACAAAATCATAAGCGGGGAGAGTATACCGGAAACAATCCGGATTTCAGCCAAAGGCAGAAAAGTACTGGTTATAGGAGGTGGCGACACTGGTTCCGACTGTGTTGGTACCTCTATCCGTCAGAAAGCTAAATCAGTAACCCAAATAGAGATCCTCTCCAAACCGCCAAAAAATCGAAGTAATGAAAATCCATGGCCATATTGGCCCGAAACACTGCGTACATCCAGTTCACACCTTGAAGGATGCGAAAGAAGGTGGAGCCTTGCAACTAAGAGATTCATTGGTAAAAACGGAAATGTTACCGGAGTAGAAGTAGTGCAGGTTGATTGGGTCCGGGAAAATGGCCGTATAATTATGAAAGAGGTTCCCGGAACAAATGAAATCATTGAAGCCGAACTGGTTCTGCTTTCAATGGGGTTTTTATCTCCGGTGCATTCCGGATTACTCGACAATTTAGGTGTAGAATACGATCAGCGGGGAAATATCAAATCAACAGATAATGTTACCAATATTGAGAATATCTTCGTTGCCGGTGATGCAACCAGGGGTGCCAGCCTGGTTGTTTGGGCTATCCGCTCAGGACGTGATGCTGCAAAACGGATACACCAGTATGTTATGAAATGACCTGATCTGACCATTGGATGGTTAACTTTACATGGAAAGTATTTGAAGTTTCTAATTTGCTCTCACAACAAAAATACCTGTTGTATTTTTTGAGCCTTTAAGATAATCGGCAAGAGGAACCCTTGAAGTCTCAACTTTTCCTCCGGATAAAGAGGCGTGAAGAAGGTAAACCCGTCCTTCCTTTTTAAAGAGTATACCTACATGCGATACATCCATTCCGGGGCTTTTAGTTACCAAAGCGACAATGTCACCATTAAATATCTTGCTTTCACATCCGTCAATTTTCTCTTTTGGAATAAAGAAAAATGGAGATGCAGATACCTTGTATTCAATCAGTTTTATCTCTTTTATCAATTCCGGGTTTGCCTTCAGCTGAGGATATAAATCGGGATGGGTACTCATAAAGTTAAGGAGTACGGGATGCTTCAGACCACCAATTTTGAAAGATATATCTTCGACAATCCCTTTTGACTGGTTGTCGGTAATCCATTCACTGAAATAGTGCAACCGGCTTACATAGCCATCTAAATGTCCCTTGCGATACCTTATCTTTTCAAGTTCAGCAGCAAAAGTATTAAAAGAAGGATGACCACTTTTAATAGTCAGGGCTATTGCCAGACAGTTCTCTACGAATGTGGTACAGTCCAGCTCTCTTAAATTTATTACAAGGTCTTCCTCTGCATTAAGATCCAGGGTCTTTCCAACGTAAGGAGTTCCCCTAAAATCGTTTCCAAGCTTCAGTATCAGATCGCCGACAGGAAGGTCACTGTCTTTTGAAAACTTATTCAGTATTTCCTGAAGCAATTCTTTGTCTTTTTCGGCAAAGATAATTTTTGGAGGAGCAATTACCGCTGAGGTGAATAGATTTATAATAAAAACACAACTAAACAGTATTAAAAATCTGATTTCAATGATATTCATTTTCAATTGCAAATTCGAAAGTCATTATAAATTCAACAGTTATGAATTCTACAGTCTTTATTCTTCAATCTTCAGACTTTTTTGATATAAAATTTCCGGATCAAAATCAGCTTCATTATCCCATTCTATTGAGTCAAAACTTGTTCGCACGGTCTTAAATAATTCTATATCCTTCAATTCCTGAAATATTCCAAAATCAAGAAATGGTTTCATATCAAATTGTCTTTTCCCTCCATTTTCAAATGTCAAATGCAGAAGGAAATTATCCTGTGGTTTTACATCTTTAATAGCCAGGTACATCTTCAATTATTTTAAAGGTTCGATTTGGAATGGTGAGCAACTCTAAAATTTATGTCTTTTTTTCAATTCCCTGGCGATGTCTTCGATGCTGTAACCCTTAAATGACAGGAGGACAATTAAATGATATACAAGATCAGAGGCTTCAAACAGAAACCGTTCATCGTTTTTGGCCATAGCTTCTATAACAGTTTCAATGGCCTCTTCCCCGACCTTTTGCGCCATACGGGATAAACCTTCTTCAAACAAAGCAGTAGTGTATGAACCTTTTGGCATCTCAAGCTTACGCCTGTCGATGAAATCCTGCAATAGTTTCAGAAACATAATATCTTCCGGCTTATTTTCTTCTCCCCAGCAGGTATCTGCACCAGTATGGCAAACCGGTCCAACCGGATCAACTTTTATAAGAAGGGTATCCTGATCACAATCTGGTTGAATGGAGACCACTTTCATAAAATTGCCCGACTCCTCCCCTTTTGTCCATAGCCGGTTTTTAGTACGGCTGAAAAATGTCACTAAGCCTGTCGAGACAGTTTTATCATAGGCCTCCTGATTCATAAAACCAAGCATCAAAACCTTGCCCGTTGTATTATCCTGAATAACAGCTGGTAGGATATTACCTGCCAGCTTATTGAAATTAAGTTCCATATATCAGATTTATCAATTTCACTTTTTTAATGTCCCCCTGCGGCCATACGGTAAATTATTTAATAGACGTTACATTTTGGGTCAGAATTATTATTAACCTACCTTATGCAAATTCCTTGCAGGCGAAGGTAGTGCTTTAGATCGGGAATGGCAATTTCACGAAAGTGGAAAATGCTGGCCGCCAGGCCTGCATCAGCTTTTCCTGTCGTGAAGACTTCAGCAAAATGCTCCATATTCCCGGCACCACCGGATGCAATAAGGGGAATTGTAAGATTTTCGGAGAGCTTTGCCAGCTCTTTATTTGCAAAACCGTTTTTCGTCCCGTCGTGGTTCATAGATGTAAAAAGAATCTCACCGGCACCACGGTTTTCAGCCTCTTTTGCCCATGAAAAAAGCTCCCTGTCTGTTGAGATACGTCCCCCGTTGACAGTAACAGTCCAGTAATTATTTGTTTCACGCGCGTCAATGGCTACGACAACAAACTGACTCCCGAAATTATATGCAAGGTCGTCAATTAGTTGTGGATTACGTACGGCTGAGGAGTTTATTGATATCTTGTCAGCCCCGGCAGCGAGTAAAGCCTCTGCATCCCTGATTTCGCTGATCCCTCCACCCACGGTAAACGGGATATCGAGATTTTGGGCAATCCGCCTTACCAGTTCAACAAAAGTTTTGCGTTGTTCGTGAGTGGCTGTAATATCAAGGAAAACAAGTTCGTCAGCTCCCTGATCAGCATAAAGTTTCCCCAATTCAACAGGATCACCAACGTTGATAATATTAACAAAATTGACCCCCTTTACGGTTTGTCCGTCCCTGATATCGAGGCATGGTATTATTCGTTTTGCAAGCATGTTTTTAAAGTTTAACAGTTTGACAGGCAGAAGGCAGAAGAAAGAAGGCGGACAAATAAATCGCAAAGTTCTGCAGTGAACAGAAAGAAGAAAAGAAGAATTGCATCCATCATTATATTAATTCTGCCTGTAAAGCTTTGACTTCTAAACTTCTGCCTTCTGCCTTTTTTCACTTCTGCCTTCTGCCTGTTCAACGTCTGCCTCTTTCACTTCTTACTATCTTCTCACCTTCGATATCAAACTCGAAAGCATTTTCTCAACTTCAATACTTAGTGAGTTTATCTCGTCATATTTTTCTTTGTTTAAATACCCTAACTGAAGGCCTATTTGCAGTTGGGTTTGGAATTCATACAAGGAGCCTGATGCTATTTGAAGAAAACGGATATAATCAGTGGAATGGCCTCTTCCATAACCTTCGGCAATATTACTTGGGACTGAAACTGCACTTCTTCTGATCTGAGATGTCAAACCATAAACTTCTTCCTTAGGAAAGTATTTTGTTTCATAATAAATAGATAGAACCATTGACATAGATTATTTCCAAACAATTAACTCCCTGTAAGTCTTCATATTAAATTTTTCTTTTCTAACTAATCTGCCTTATGCCTGTGACTTCTGCCTTCTGCCTGTTATTCTTCTGCCTTCTCACAGCCTGACTCGTCCTGAATTTTGTTTACCGTTTTTTTGTTTATACTTCATTTACTTTTAAAATATTTTACTTTCGCTTCGTCTATTCCAATTTGATTCTCTTTCCATGGAGAAAGCCTCAATATGCGGCGCATAGAACGGTACTATTTCAATTAACCTTTGCAGTTGCGCCTATAACATCGGGATCTTTCTTCCCCCCGGGTTGCGTCGTTCCTCCTTACCCGGGGCTACAAATATGTTGCCGCTCTGCGGCTTAGAACCGATGAAATTTCGAATTTTGCCTTAAATTTATAAACCCATCAACTTATAAACTTACATCAACCTCTGACTGCCTTTCTGCCTGTTAAACTTCTGCCTTTTTTACTTCTGCCTTTTTTACTTCTGCCTTCTACCTGTTTTCCCTTCTGCCTGTTTAACTTCATACTAAAGTTTTAATTCCCAATCCAACAACAACCGACAAAGTAAACGATACCAGTGTCCCCAACAAAAAATATTCAGCTTTTGGGTTTCCTTCATGCTGAATTTCACTAAAGCGGAAAACAGATTTGGCAGCTACTAAAAATCCAATTGCCTGAATTTGTCCTGTGATTATAAAAATTAAGATGAGTATCCGTTCAAATATTCCGATCCATGCAGAGGCATTCAATTGCACAGAGTTACTTTCTGATTTGGTGACTGATTTCAAAAACATTCCGGTTAAAATTCCAAGCGGACTGGTTATCAGGATAAACCCACAGGCATAAATCCAGAAATGAAGAAAGCTTTCAGGAATGGTAATTTCGGTCAAGGATATGGCCAATATACAAAGTATTCCGATGTGCAACAGTTGATCAGCCAGAAAAAGCCACATGGTTTGTTTAACTTTCAATTTTACGACATCAATGAGGTAGTGCGTTAAAAGAATGACCGGCACAAACCACCAAAGTTGAAATTGTAAAGTAAATATTACAGGAAGTACTGAAGCAATCAATGCATGAATAATCATCTTTGTTGATTTCCAACCATTTTCTTTTTTATGGCTGACCCAACTTGCTGGCTGAAGCCAAAAATCAGCAATCAGATGACCTGCAAGCATGGAAAAGAAAATTGCATTCATGTTATATCATTTTTAGCGTTTCTTCATATCCATTCAGAAAATCCTCAATGGCTGCCCATTTCCCGGATTTTAGCGCTTTACTCACCGCAGCACCAGTGATATTAAGTTTTTCAGCCATTTCCTTTTGTGTTTTGCAGGCTGGAATCATCGAAATGACTGCCGCTTGTCCCGGTTTCCAACTCCAGATAAGGCTTTCGGCCAAATAGAAAGTTGCGGCCAAAATTGGTTGAAATTGTATGGAATCAATCGCTATTTTTAGCAGCCTGCCTTCCTCTTTCATTTTATCAAGTTGGTGACCCGAAAGCTTAAAGGCTTCCCCGTCTGATTGCAAAACATTGTCCTGAATAATTTTGGAAATAGTACCAATTCCAATACTTATCCGTGCCCTGGTCCCGGTAGTCGATAAAATAATTGCTTCGAAAATTACCGTAAACATAGCTGCCTTTTCCTTTCTAACCATGAGCTGAAAACTATCTCCACGATAAAATTGGAGAGGAAGTAAGACATCTTGATTATTTTCAAGGAAACCAGACAACCCGGTTTTCATGTTAATTTTTTGCTCTTTGCTCAACCCCGATGAGTTGATCAAATCACCCGTAATTACTCCAAATATGTCTCTCTTGTTCATATTGCAAAAATAACCTAATTCAGTTAAAAACAAAATAATTAACCTAAATAAGTTAATATTAATATTATCAATCCAAAAAGGCTAACTGTTCATTTGTTGAAAATTTTTGATTTCACCCAGCGATATCCGATTTTCATATATCGCTTTCCCCGTAATAACTCCCGGAACGCCCATTTCATCGAGTTCGTAAATGTCCTTCATGGAGGCAATTCCGCCGCTGGCTATGAGTTCAAGGGTTGGGAATTTAGCCATGATTTCCTTATAAAGGTCAGTGCCCGGTCCAGTCAACATACCATCACGAGCAATATCAGTCGAGATCACTTTTTGAATACCTTTTCGGGTGTAACTTTCGATAAAATCAAAAACGGACAATTCAGAAACTTCCTGCCAGCCGTATACAGCGACCATTTCGTTTTTTGTATCGGCTCCCAAAATGATTTTTTCGGCACCATATTTTTCAATCCACATCAAAAAGATTTCAGGTGATTTTACGGCAATACTTCCGCCTGTCACCATCGAAGCACCTGATTCAAATGCAATTTTCAGATCTTCGTCCGATTTAAGGCCTCCGCCAAAGTCGATGATCAGCTTGGTATTCAAGGCAATATTTTCTAAAACCTTCTGATTAACAATGTGATGTGCCTTGGCCCCATCAAGGTCTACCAAATGCAATCTTTTCAGACCAGCAGCTTCGAACATTTTAGCAACCTCAAGCGGATTTTGGTTGTAAATAGTTTTTTGATGATAATCGCCCTGGCAAAGCCTTACACATTTGCCATCAATTATATCAATGGCAGGAATGATTGTAATCATGAGATTAGAGATTAACGATTAGAGATTATAGATTAGAGATTATGGATTAGAGATTATGGATTGATTTTGGGTGAGAGCGTTCACTGTTTGCGTTTGCTTGTTTCTATGCTTTTAACAAGAATTGAAATTAATTGGTCGGTCTTCTAATTCCCGTGGTGTCATAAGCTACTTCGTTAATCTACAATCATTAATGGTTAATCTACAATCTGGTGTTCAAATTTTCAGGAAGTTCTCGAGTATTTTGGCTCCTGCCTTTCCGCTTTTTTCGGGATGAAACTGGGTGGCATAAAAATTGTCGTGCTGGAGTGCCGCACTGAATGGAACCAGGTAGTTACATGTTGCGTTGGTATCTGCACCAATGGTGGCGTAAAATGAGTGAACAAAATAAAAGTATTCATCATCGCTTATGTTATTAAAAAGTGGGGTCTTCAACCCGGAAACAGAATTCCACCCCATATGCGGAACTTTATATATTCCGTATTCCGCAGGTTGTACAATGAATTTCTTCACCTTTTCAGGAAAAATATTCAAACAATCAGTATCATTTTCTTCTGAGTGAGAGCACATTAATTGTAAACCCAGACAAATACCAAGAACAGGTTGCCGCAGGTCGCATATTAATGTGTCGAGTTTGTGAATTTTCAAATAACTCATTGTAGTAGAGGCCTCTCCCACCCCAGGAAAGATAACACGATCAGCATTTTTGATTTCATTATAATCGTCAGTGATTATCGCAGGAACGCCAAGCCTTTGAAGTGCAAAATCTACCGATCTTATATTTCCGGCATTGTATTTTATAATTACGGTCTTCATTATTTCAATAACAGTCCAATAACCCTCACCATCTCCCTAAACTCAGTCTCTTTGAAAAGACGTGTCATAAAAACGATCTTCCCTTTCTTATCAATTATCACATTACGGGTTACCCCTGCTTTTTTATCTGCAAATATTCCGAAGATATCGGCATTGGGGTCAGTCGCCATGGGATAGGAAATTTCTATCTCCTTCTGGAATTTCTTTACTTTTTCAAGCGGTTCGTCACGATCAACACCAAAGAGCAAAAAATTCGGATTTCTCTTGTTTTTTAACCAGATGTCCCTTTCGATAAAAGGCATTTCCCTGCGGCAAACCCCGCACCAGCTTGCAGTAAACTGAAGCATAACTACCTTGCCTTTCCATGCTTTTGAAGATACCTTTTTCCCGTTTGTCAGGGTCATTGTGAAATCGGGCACTATATCGCCAATTTTAGCAATATACTCATAATCAACAGGTATCTCCTGGTATGGAAGTTCAATTATTGGTTGGGCAAAGGCACTGGTGAAAATCAATAGTCCTGCCAGGGAATTAAATGCATTTTTAAGAATGCTTTTCATTGTAATTAATTTTAATTGAAAACAACTGTTCTGTTGTTATATACCAGTATTTTACGCTGAAGATGTTTAAAGACTGCCTCACTTAACACTATTTTTTCGAGATCCCTACCCTTACGTATTAAACTATCAACATTATCAATATGTGAAATTCGAACAACATCCTGGGCAATTATTGGTCCGGCATCCAGATCAGCAGTAACATAATGACTTGTAGCCCCAATAATTTTTACTCCCCGTTCATGTGCCGCATGGTAAGGTTTCGCACCTGCAAATGCAGGTAAAAATGAGTGATGTATATTTATTATACGGTTCGGATAATGAGCCACAAACTGATCAGAAAGTACCTGCATATACCTTGCTAAGACAACAAAATCTATTTCGTATTGTTCAAGCATATCAATCTCTTTCTTTTCCTGTTCAATTTTATTAATACTGTTTTTTTCAACAAGATGAAAATCTATCCCGAAACGTTGTGCAACTGGCCTTAAAATATCGTGATTACTGATTATCAATGGAATATCAATTTCCCAATCACCTGCTGTATACCTTGAGAGGATATCAAACAGACAATGTGACATTGTTGAAACAAAAATGGCCATCCTTGGAGGTTTGTCTGAGAAATGAAGCGAAAACTTTATCGCGAATTTCCTTGCAATAAGTGTTTCAAAATAGTCGGCGATTTTCTCGCGGGGTATGGCAAATTTATCCAATTCCCATTCGACACGCATGTAAAAGAGCCCTTCTTCATGGTCCACATGTTGATCAAGGTAAATAATATTGCCGCGATTCTCGTTTAAGAATTCAGTCACAGCTGCCAGAATACCTTGCTTATCAGGACAATAAATAAGTAGAATTGCTGTGTTTCTTATTCCTGATTCCTTTCGTATAGATTGCATATTATCGGATATAAGTTATGTAATTAACAGAAATTTATAATAAACCTTTTGTACTTGGTAGCGATTGGACAAAAGGATCTTTACGGATTGCCATCTTTAATGCCCGGGCAAAAGCCTTGAAAATAGCTTCTATTTTATGATGCTCATTTACCCCCTCAGCTTTAATGTTCATGTTAGATAAAGCCGAATCAGACAATGACTTAAAAAAGTGAAAGAACATTTCTGTCGGAACGTCACCAACTTTTTCTCGTAAAAATTCGGCCTCCCAGACCAGACATGGCCTCCCTCCAAAATCGAGTACAACCTGTGCGAGACAATCGTCCATTGGCAAACAGAAACCATACCGTTCTATCCCCCGTTTGTCACCAAGAGCTTTCCGGATAGCCTCACCCAGGGCAATTGCTGTATCTTCAATAGTATGATGTTCATCAACAACCAAATCACCGGTAACTTTAACCGACAGGTCACAGCCGGAATGTCGTCCTATCTGCTGCAGCATATGGTCGAAAAAGCCTAATCCTGTCGATATATCACACTTACCTGTACCATCTAATTTCAGCTCAACAAAAATATCTGTCTCAGATGTTTTTCTAAAAATGGTGGCTGTTCGCCCGGTTGTTGCAAGAAAAGTAAAAATTGCATCCCAGTTATCGGCCTGAAGTGCACAATATGGGGCTAATACATTGTCCAATAATTCCTTACTACGGCTGCCCGATGCAAAAAATATTGCTTTCGCTCCCAGGTTTTTTGCCAACTCAACATCAGAAATACGATCACCAATGACAAACGATCCGGCAAGATCATATTCTTCAGAAAAATACCTTTTCAGCATCCCAATGCCTGGTTTCCGGTTGGGTGATTTTTCAGATGGCAGTGAGGGATCAATATGAACCTGACTGAATTTAATCCCTTCGTTTTCAAATGTTCTGATCATCATTTTATGGGCAGGCCAGAATGTTTCCTCAGGATAAGTTTCTGTTCCTAATCCATCCTGATTTGAAACAATAACCAATTCAAAATCAAGATATTTTTTAATATTATAAAGGTTTCTGAATACACCTGGTATAAATTCCAGTTTATCAAGCGAATCTACTTGCATATCGCTAAATGGTTCGACAATCAGTGTTCCATCGCGGTCAATAAAAAGTACCCTTTTCATTCTAAATAAATTTATTTTCCTGTGAAAATTTCAAATCAAACTCATTCAATGCTTCAATTATTGTTTTATTTTCTTCCGGCGAACCAACACTTATGCGCAGACAACCTTCGCACAGGGAGACTGAAGAACGATCCCGGACAACAATTTTAGTATCGATAAGGTAATTGTAAATTCTGCGTGGATCATGAGTCCTTACCAGAACGAAGTTGGCATCAGTCGGAAAAACCTTAATCACAAAGCTAAATCCGGACAAGTTTTTGATCAGTTTCTCTCTTTCTTCAAGTATAACAGCCACCCAACCTAACTTCTGGGTTTCTCCATTCAACAATTCAAGCACCTTTTGCTGTGTAAGCATGCTAAGATTATACGGATATTTTATTCTGCCAAGAACTTCGACTATTTTATCTTCAGCAAATGCCATTCCCAGTCGTAGGCCAGCCATTCCCCATGCTTTTGAAAATGTCTGAAGAATTACCAGATTATGATAAAGATTAAGAGATGGCAGAAACGATTTCACCGGACAAAAATCAATGTATGCTTCATCTACAACGACTATACCGTTAAACCCTTCAATAATTCGTAACATCTCATTAATATTCAAAGCATTGCCTGATGGATTATTCGGGGAACAGAGAAATATTATTTTTGTGTCAGGTGTTACTGCAGCTAAAATTGAATCCGCATCCAATTCAAATTCCGCACTTAGCGGAACCGGTTTTATGGCTACATTATTCGTATCGGCAGCAACGCGGTACATACCATATGTTGGACTGATCGAAACAACATTGTCCTTGCCCGGTTCGCAAAATGCACGAAACAGCAAATCAATCGGCTCATCGCTTCCGTTACCAAGAAATATTTTAGATACCGGTATATTTTTGATTTCGGCAATTCTTGTTTTCAATTTTACCTGACGCGGATCAGGATACCGGTTCCAGGGTGAATTGAAAGGGTTCTCGTTAGCGTCAAGAAATACAGCAGCCTCACCCGAAAATTCATCCCTTGCACTGGAATAGGGTTTAAGATTGCGGATATTTTCCCGAAGCAAATTATTGATATTAAGAATCATATTTCCTCTTATTTGATATACATTTTTATACATATGCACAATTAACGAAATATCACTTATTTTCTTCTAAGTGTCGCCGCATTCCTGTGTGCAAAAAGTTGTTCTGCCTCAGCCATCTGTTCAATAACCGGAATTAAAAGTTTTATTCCCTCGCGGGTAATTTCCTGAAAGGTTATTTTCTTACAGAAGCTGTCAAGGTTGATGCCACTAAAAGATTTCGCCCAGCCATTTGTCGGGAGGGTATGGTTGGTCCCCGAAGCATAATCCCCGGCACACTCGGGAGAATAATTCCCAATAAAAACTGATCCTGCACTCGAAATACGATCGGCCAGTGCAGCGGCATCTTTCATTGCAATAATCAGGTGTTCAGGAGCGTATAAATTAATCAGGCTAAGCATTTCCTCCACATCATTAAGCAGGATAGCACGACTGTTCAATAGTACTTTGGCAGCTGTAGTTTTACGCGGAAGTTCCCTTAGTAGATTCCCCATCACCTTAATAACATCCCTGATCAACTGTTCATCTGTTGTTACTAAAATAACCTGACTATCAGGTCCGTGTTCCGCCTGCGATAAAAGATCGGCAGCAATAAATTCAGGATTACCGGAATTATCAGCCATTACAAGTAATTCAGATGGGCCGGCTGGCATATCAATAGCACAATCAGACATAGAAACAAATTGCTTGGCAGCTGTGACATAGGAATTCCCAGGCCCGAATATTTTTTGAACCTTTGAAATCGTTTCAGTGCCGTAAGCCATTGCCCCTATTGCCTGCATACCTCCAATTTTATAAATTTCAGAAATATGGCAAACTGATGCGGCAAACAGGATTGTTGGGTGGATTTTCCCATCCGGGGCGGGCGGTGAACAAAGTACAATATTCCGGCAGCCCGCAATCATAGCTGGGATACCAAGCATTAGTACTGTTGAGAATAAAGGGGCGGAACCCCCGGGAATATACAATCCGATCCTCTCAACCGGAACCGGTTTTTGCCAGCATTTGACTCCAGGCATCGTTTCAACAATCCTGATAGGAATCTTCTGCGCCATATGAAAAGTATCGATATTTTTGGCCGCAAGGTGAATAGCTTTTTTCAATCCGGGATCTGTTTTCCGGAGAGCTTCTTCTATTTCAGCGGTTGAGACTTTAAATTCTGAAATATCCACATGGTCAAACTCTTTCGTGTAATTGCGGATTGCTGCATCACCATTTTCACGTATATCTGACATTACCCTGCCAACTAATTCAAGATTATCCGAATAATCAGCTGATGGCCGCTTTATAATTTCAGGCCATGATTTAAACAAAGGATATTTGAAAATTTGCATAATGGTAAAATTTTACAAAATCATTTTCTCAATAGGCAGCACCAAAATTCCTTCAGCACCATTTCGCTTCAGGTTACCAATGACTTCCCAGAACTCACTTTCGTTGATTACAGAATGAAGAGAACTCCAGCCGCTTTTCGCAAGTGGCATAATTGTAGGAGAAGTCATTCCCGGCAGGACTTTAATAATCTGATCGAGCATATGGTTTGGGGCATTTAGTAAAATATATTTTTTGCCTCTGCCTTTTTCGACCGCCTCTATACGAAAGATCAGTTCGTCAAGTATGGCCTGCTTGTTTTTTGATAGAGAGCTTGTGGCCACTAATACCGCCTCAGAATCCATAATTGTCAGCACCTCTTTCAACCGGTTACTCACAAGAGTACTTCCCGAACTAACAATATCAAAAATGGCATGGGCAAGACCAATCCCCGGAGCGATTTCAACAGATCCGGCAATAAAATGAATATCGGCTTCAATGCCATTTTGTATCAGAAAATCTTTCAGTATCCTGGGATAGGAAGTTGCAATTTTTTTACCCGAAAACCAATCAGGACCAGTATATTCAATATCTTTTGGAATTGCAAGCGACAAACGGCACTTACTAAATCCCAGATGTTTTATGATTTCTACTGTTTGCTGTTGTTCCATCACCTCATTTTTACCGACAATTCCAATATCGGCCACCCCATCTGCAACACACTGCGGGATGTCATCATCACGCAGAAACAAAACTTCAAGCGGAAAATTCTTAGCCGCAGAAATTAATCTTCGGGTACTGGCGACAAGCTTAATGTCTGTTTCTGTGAGCAATGACATTGAGTCGTTGTTTAACCTGCCCTTGGTCTGAATAGCAATTCTTAAAATAGAATCCATTATTTTAAATTAAAAAAGGCCTACCTGTTTGAAAAGGTAAGCCTGTGTTTTGGTAATTTGATTATGGACATACCAAACCCGGCTCACCTTATGGCAAGTGATGATAACGTCCTGTATGAATACTGATCTTTGTCATATTTAATTTAATAATGCAATATTAAGCAAAAATCAGATTGATTCTTTCAAATCATTAAATTGAATGTTAAATTTTAATTAATTGTGTTTGCAATCGATTGCGCATTTCATACATTTGCAACCGGTTCAATTATATCTGATACATAATGAAAAAATTACTAATCCTGATCATCCTCGTTTTTGTAGTTTCAGCAAGCTTTTCCAAGACAGGGAATAATGAAAAATTGTTCTCTGCCGGCTATATAAAAAAAACTATGAAGAATGCTACAGGATGGCAACTGAAAAATCCAAAACACGAATTGACTGACTGGACTAATGGTGCTTTCTATGCCGGAGTTACTGCTGCCTGGAAGACAACCAAATCTAAAAAGATTTATCGTGCTATTCTGGATATGGGTAAGGCTAACAGCTGGAAACCAGGTAAAAGATGGTACCATGCCGACGATATAGCGATTTGTCAAACCTACGTTGATGTATATAAAGTAGAAAGAAAACTGGAAATGATTCAGCCTTTTATTGACACTTTGGCGATTTTTATGAATAAACCATATCCTGTAAAAGGAATCGAAGTAATTAAATGGTGGTGGTGTGACGCCCTTTTTATGGGACCACCTGCAATGGTTAAACTTGGGGTGATAACGGGCAACGACAGTTACCTTAAGTACAGTGATCAGTTGTTTAAAGAAACCTACGATCTTTTGTATGATAAGGAAGAGCATTTTTTTTCACGTGATCTGAAATATGTGATTAAAAATGACGGGAATGATATCCGCGAAGCTAACGGCAAAAAGATTTTCTGGTCGCGTGGAAATGGTTGGGTCATGGGTGGACTCGTCAGAATTTTACAGGAACTTCCGAATAATTATATCGTCCGTGATTTCTATGTCAACATACTCAGGCAGATGGCTGCACGTCTCAAGGAACTGCAACAGTCCGACGGATTGTGGCGTGCCAGTTTGCTCGATCCAGACAGCTATCCTGGAGGTGAAGTAAGTGGTTCAGGTTTTGATTGTTACGCAATTGCCTGGGGTATTAATAACGGGATCCTTGATAAGTCGGCTTATCTTCCTGTAGTTGAAAAAGCATGGATCGGACTAAATAAATGTGTCGGGGAAGATGGTCATGTCGGTTGGGTTCAGCCAATCGGAGCCGATCCGAAGAAAAATTTTAACTCCGAAAGCTGGGAAGTATACGGAACTGGTGCTTTCCTGCTGGCAGGAAGTGAAGTAATAAAATTGAAAAGATAACCTAAAAATAGCTTGAACCGTCCCAGCAATGAGTACATAGTTTTTCTTTTGGTAAGCCGATGGCTTCAACCAAATCGTTAAGTTTTTGAAATTTAAGGGTTGTCAGATCTAAATTTTTACGGATTTGTTCTACCATAGCATTGTATTTTGGATTATTGCTGTCAGAATACTCTTTCATATCCGTATTTTCCTTTCCTTCCAGTTGCTTAACTGCCGTATGAGTTGCCAGATCCAGATTCGACCTTGATCTGCTGAAGTTCAGAAATTCGCAAGGATGAGTGAGTGGAGGACAGGCAATACGCATATGTACCTCCTGTATACCAGCTTCGTGTAAGTCGCGAACGTTGTCTTTCAGTTGTGTTCCGCGAACGATGGAATCATCCAGAAAAATTCCACACCTGTCTTTTATGATTGCCTTATTTGGAATTAATTTCATTTTGGCAACCAAATCGCGCATGTTCTGATTTTGTGGCATAAAACTGCGGGGCCAGGTAGGGGTATATTTTGCATAAGGCCTTTTCAGGGAAATACTTTTTTCGTTACTATATCCAATGGCATGACCTACTCCGGAATCTGGAATTCCAGCAACAAAATCGGCTTCAATCTGATCGTTCTTAGCCAGGGCGGCACCACATTTGTAACGGCATTCTTCCACATTAATTCCTTCATAAAATGATGGCGGATAACCGTAATATACCCACAGAAAAGAACAAACCTGCATTTTTTCGCCAGGCTGCCGGAGTTGCTCGTAACCATCGGCAGTAACTGATACTACCTCACCAGGCCCGAGAAACTTCTCAATTTCATAATTAAGATTGGGAAACGCGCAAGATTCGAAGCTTACCGCATAACCATTATCTTTTTTGCCAATTACTATGGGAGTCCGGCCAAGACGGTCGCGCGCAGCAATAATTCTGTCTTCAGTAAGAATCAACATTGTACACGAACCTTTTACCAGATTATATACGTTTTCAATTCCGGAAGAAAAGTCTTCACTTTCAGAAATAAGCATTGCAACCAGTTCGGTGGGATTTACGGAACCCTGACTGGTTTCTGAAAAAGTTCGGTGCATTTTCATAAAGCGCTCCTCAAGTTCAGCAATGTTTGCAATCTTGCTGACTGTGGCCACTGCAAATCGTCCCAGATGCGAAGTAACAAGAATAGGCTGTGCCTCGGAATCACTTATTACACCAATTCCGATATTCCCTTTAAATCCGGCAATATCCCCTTCAAATTTATTTCTGAAGTATCCATCTTCCAGACTGTGGATTGCACGTTGAAATCCATTTTCTTTTGAAAAGAATGCCATACCGGCTCTCTTTGTCCCAAGATGGGAATGATAATCAGTTCCGTAGAAAACATCGGAAACGCAATCTTCTTTTAAAATACTTCCAAAAAATCCGCTCATATTTAAAGTTTGTTATATGAGCAAAGTTAAACGATAAATGCAAATTGGAAAGATAATTGAAGAAGAAACGATTAACAAAATCAGGCGAAATGTTAATAGCCGAGGCTGTATTAAAAGTAAAAAAATTAACCGCAGAGAGCCGCTAAGAACAACCACTGAGGATCGCGAAGCATTAAAATACAGCAGAATATCTCTGCGCAACTTTGCGCCTTCTTTGCGTTTCTCCGCGGTAAAAAGACTTTTGATACAGCCACGCTAAAACTAATACAAAATTTTATCTGTTGAATCCAGCCACTTATCAAATACTTTACTGGCTTCTTCCTGAAGTAGCTGCGTCGGTTTTAGTATCCGTTTCGCAACCGGTAAGGTAAGTTCGGTATAAAAAGATTTATCATCAAATCCGGCCCGGGCAGCATCATCCCTGTCGGCGGCATAATATAGTTTATCAATGCGTGCCCCCATTATGGCACCCATGCACATCGGACATGGTTCGCAACTGGCAAATATTTCACACCCCGAGAGATCGAAAGTTTCCAGTTTTTTACACGCTTCCCGTATTGCAACATTTTCGGTAAACATCTGTATTTAAAATAGAAAATACCATAACCAAAATAGAAAACCTCAGAATTTCAATCCTTCGAGTAGAGTTATATAAGTCGAAATGCCTTCTGTGATTTCCTTTATTAAAATATACTCATTTGCAGTGTGGGACCGGGCTGAATCTCCCGGGCCCATTTTAATGGAGGGATAGGGAATCACCGCAAGATCGGAGGTAGTAGGTGAACCGTAAATCTTTAATCCTAATTCAAGTCCACGCTGAACCAATGGGTGGTCGGCGTTTATCCTCGAAGAATTTAATCTGAGAGACCGGGGATGAACTTCAGACTTGATTAATCCGGAGATAATCTGAAAGGCTTGTTCATTCGAATAATGTTCATTGGTCCGCACATCGACAACAAAATGGCATGAATCAGGTACGACATTGTGTTGTTGCCCTGCCATAATTTGAGTAACAGACATTTTCACGGGGCCCAATGTACCCGAATCCAGAGGAAACCGGTATCCTTCAAGTATCTGAATATCTTTGATTGCATTGTAAATGGCATTATCACCTTCGTTACGTGCGGCATGACCAGTTCTTCCTTTTGCTTCACAATCGAGTACCATAAGTCCTTTTTCAGCAATGGCAATCTGCATTTGAGTTGGTTCACCCACAATTGCCATATCAACTTTCCCCAGAAAATTCAGAATTGAGGCAATTCCCATTTCGCCGGAAATTTCCTCCTCAGCACTGGCACAGAAAATAAGATTAAATGGCAGATTGGCTGAGAATAAATATCTGAAAGTTCCAAGCAAAGAGACCACGGAAGCACCTGCATCGTTACTTCCAAGACCAGTAATTCTATCAGCTTCTACTGTGGCTTTAAAGGGATTATAGCTCCAATCTTTCCCGGGGCGGACTGTATCTATATGAGAGTTAAGCAATAAAACTGGTTTTTCTTCAGACCATTCTTTATTTTTTATCCAGATATTATTGCTATTCCGCTTAGTATCATAACCCCATTCAGCCAGTTTACCTTCCAGATAGTCTGCAACCCTGTTCTCCTCCCGACTGAAAGAAGGGATTTCAATTATTGCTTTCAACAAGTCAATGCATTCGGGTATAATTCTTTCTGTCAGCATATTTTAAAGTACTAACCTTGTACCTCTTAAACTTCCGGAAATCCCTTGTGCATTCGTGATCACCACTACGCTGACTCCTCGTCGGAGTGCATTGAAACCGCTTTCAAGTTTAGGTATCATACCTCCACAGACTATCCCCTGGGCTTTCAGATCTTCAAATAATCTGGGATCAATTTCGGGAATAACAGAATTATCATCATCCTGATTCTTAAGTACACCTGGTTTTTCAAAACATAAAAATAAACGCACCTCATATCTGTTGCATAATGAAGTAGCTAATTCAGAAGCAATTGTATCCGCATTGGTGTTCAACAATACTCCTTTGCCATCGTGAGTTAGAGGGGCTATGACAGGAATGGCACCATTATCAAGCAACTCGGTCAGAGCCTGGGCATTAACCCAGCTTACATCACCAACGAAGCCAAAATCTATTGCCCCGGCAGGACGTTTTACGGCTCTGATGATATCAAGATCGGCACCTGACAATCCGATAGCATTATTTCCTAAAGCCTGTAACCCGGCAACAATGGTTTTATTTACTAAACCAGCATAGACCATTATGGCTACTTTTAATGTTTCGGCATCAGTTATACGGCGTCCATCAACAATTTTCGTCTCAATTCCGAGTTTCCCGGCTAAAGTCGTTGCACTTTGCCCTCCACCGTGTACGAGAATTTTGCCACCAGCAATGCGCGAAAAGTCCTTTAAAAGCAAACTGAGCGATACCTCCCCCTCAACGATTTTCCCTCCTACCTTGATGATTATCAAATGTTCTTTCATACTACCCTTCCAATATCAATTTTAAAACTGCCTGGGCCGAATATACGCGATTTTCAGCTTCCTCAATCACAATAGACGAAGATCCATCAAGAACTTCGTCAGAAACTATCATATTCCGACGTACGGGAAGGCAATGCATAAACTTTGCATTGTTGGTCAGTGCCATTTTTTCAGCAGTAATTGTCCATTGCAAGTCCTTTGAAAGAATTTCACCATAGGTTGTATAAGACGACCAATTCTTGGCATAGATAAAGTCTGCACCCTGGAACGCCTTGTTTTGATCATATTCTACTTCTATATCTCCCATAAACCTTGTATCAAGCTCATAACCTTCAGGATGGGTCACGAAAAGATCATAATCGGCCTGTCGCATCCATTCAACAAATGAATTGGCTACTGCCTGAGGAAGTGCGCGCGGATGAGGTGCCCAGCTTAGCACTACTTTTGGTTTTGCAGTTGTTTTAAACTCTTCAATTGTCATATGGTCTGCAAAACTTTGCAACGGGTGCCGGGTGGCAGCCTCCATACTCACGACCGGGACACCGGCATATTGTATGAACTGATTAAGGATTTTTTCAGTGTAATCATCCTCTTTATTTTCGAATCTGGCAAAGGCCCTGACACCTATAATGTCGCAATACTTTCCGATTACCGGGATTGCTTCACGCAAATGCTCTGGTTTATCACCATCCATCACGACACCTATTTCACTTTCAAGACGCCATCCATCCTGATTGACATTCAATACCATTGTGTTCATCCCAAGGTTCATGGCAGCCTTCTGAGTACTCAACCGTGTTCGAAGACTCGAATCGAAGAAGATTAAAGCTAAAGTTTTATTCTTTCCAAGATGCTGATAGCCATAAGGATTATTTTTAATCTGCCGTGCCGATTTTATTGCTTCCTTCAGGTCGGGAAGGTCATAAACTGAAGTAAAATGTCGCATATCATGAAATAAGTTTATGTACTTCTTTAATCAATTTAGTTTATTAATATTAAAAATCCTTCAATTATGAACGGATCTGCCCATCACCTTTGACAAGCCATTTATAGCTGGTCAGTTCTTCCAGGGCCATCGGCCCACGCGCATGTAATTTCTGAGTACTAATTCCTATTTCAGCACCCAGCCCAAACTGAGAACCGTCCGTAAAAGCAGTACTTGCATTGACGTATACGGTTGCGGCATCCACAATTTTGAGGAACATATCACAATGAGCCTTGTTCTCCGAAATAATAGCTTCACTGTGTTTTGAACCATATCTCGCTATATGGCTTATGGCATCATCGAATGAGGCAACGGTTTTAATAGCCATTTTATAAGAGAGAAATTCTGTGCCAAACGAATCGTTTGTAGCAGGTTTTAATAAGTGAACCGGGTATTTTCCTTCGATCGCATCGAAGGATGGTTTATCAGCATAAATCTCGACATCGCTCTTGCTGAGAAGTCCTGTTATTTCCTTAAGATCAGTCAATCGGGATTTATGAATAATAAGACAATCCAATGCATTACAAACACTTACACGACGTGTCTTGGCATTATTCACAATCTGTACCCCTTTGGTAATATCACCAAACTCATCAAAATATGTATGGCAGATTCCTGCTCCCGTTTCGATAACAGGAATTGTGGCATGTTGACGTACATAGTCAATCAGTCCCTGGCTACCACGTGGAATGATTAAATCAACAAATCCACGTGCATTCAATAGCTCGCTAGTAGCAACCCTGCCCGGAGGAAGAAGCGTCAGTATGCGGTGATCTATACCATTAACTTCCAAAATATTCTGAATTATATTTACGATCGCCTGATTCGAATTGACAGCATCACTGCCACCTTTTAAAATACAGGCATTTCCTGACTTCAGGCATAATGAAAAAACATCAAATGTAACATTAGGCCTTGCCTCATAAACAATTCCGATTACTCCGAATGGCACAGTTATTTTACTAATATTTAATCCGTTAGATCTGATTGTATCTGATAAAACCCGGCCAAGTGGCGAGGGCAGTAAAGCTACGTTACGAATATCATCTGCAATATTTCTCAGGCTGTCGGCTGTTAGTTTTAACCGGTCATATTTAGGATCTGAGCTATCCATACGGGCAAGATCTTTCTGGTTTTCGCGAAGAATGTAACTGCTGCTTTTCTCTGCGGCCTCGGCTACTTTGTTCAGCACCTCGTTTATCTTTTCTGAGCTTAACAGATTTAATACTCGACTGGCAATTAAGACATTAGCAAATTGTTCACGAAAGTTCATAGTTTAAGTTATATCAGGTACAAATAATCGTAATGGATAAAAGGCTTCGACTTTTTACCACCCATTTCTTTAAATACTTCATCCGAAGAATAACAGGCTTTTCCAAGTCCCAGCAATTCGCCGTCGGAACCCTTAACCCTGACAATATCGCCATTTTTAAAGTAACCTTCTACACTGATGATCCCGATCAGGAGCAGACTGATTGCTTTGTCAGATAACAATACCTCACGGGCACCGTCATTTATGATCACTTCCCCTTTGGCAAAATCGTCTGAATGGGCCAGCCACTTCCTAACTCCGGTAGATTTCTTTCTGGCCGGAATAAAGTAGGTATGTGCAGCCTCCCCGTTTTTATCCAATATATCGGATAGTGTATTCATTTTGGAACCGTTGGCAATATGGACAGAAATTCCTTGTTTTGCAAGTTTCGAAGCGATATGAAATTTAGTAAGCATTCCACCTCTGCCAAAGTTAGATTTCTTACCAGAGATAGCCTCAATGTTAAGTGTCTCACCTTGATTTATTGATGTGATCAATCTGCTTCCGGGGTCATCCGGAGAACCGGTATATACACCATCCACGTTTGTGAGAATAATTAATGCCTCCATATCCATCATAGATGCTATCAAACCTGATAATTCGTCGTTATCAGTAAACATCAATTCAGTAACAGAAATTGTATCATTCTCATTTACAACAGGAACAACCCCATTTTCGAGAAGTGTGGCCATACAGTTACGCATATTAAGATAATGCAGACGATCACTAAAGTTTTCTTTTGTCGTAAGAACCTGCGCACAGGTAATTCCTTTGTCACGGAATAGATTTGCATATTGATTAATCAATTTCACCTGACCTACTGCAGACCATAATTGACGGCTGGAAACAGGATCCAGTTTCCGCTGCATTTCAAACTCTGCACGCCCGGCGGCGACAGCTCCGGATGTGACAAGAATGACCTCTGCACCGGCTTTGCGAAGCGATGCAATCTGATCGACAATATGCGACATCATTAAAACGTTGAGCATCCCATCCTCGCGGGTTAATACGTTGCTGCCAACTTTAACTACAATCCTATTGTATAATAACGACATAATACTCCAGTTAATCCGTATAGGGACATTTTCAGAATTTTAACCCATCTTTGAAACAGCAACCAGTAATCCGCCGGTAACAAAAGCTATAACCCACCATAAATATGCATAACGCGAAAAAAGGTGAATCCAATCAGGTACTTTCGCCCCAATCCCGCTTCTGAATCTCAATCGCCATATTAATATATTGTCAATCAACATTGCAATCAACGCTGAGTACCCTATTATACCGTGCAGGGTAAAAAATCCTTTCGAAGAACCAGCTACCATAAATGCAGTTGCAATGATATCTGATAAAATTCCCAAAAGCAAAAATATCAGAACTCCCTGAGAGGCCCTTTTGTTTTTTTGCTCGGTAAAAATACCAATTGAATAGAACAAAAGTGCAAATATCACAACTGAAGTACCAACCCTTAACAATATATTCATACTAAATATTTCTAACTATTTTTAATCACTGGCTGATTTTTCGCACTTTTCTCCCTGATTTCGATGCGACGGATTTTACCGCTGATAGTTTTTGGCAATTCGGTAACAAATTCCACTATCCTGGGATATTTATATGGTGCTGTAACAGTTTTAACATGTTCCTGAATATCCTTTGCAAGTTCTTCACTGCCAGGTCTGAATTCAGGAGCAAGTATAATCGTTGCCTTCACAATCTGACCACGTATTTCATCAGGTGCTCCCGTGACTGCACACTCAATCACCGCCGGATGGGTCATGAGGGCACTCTCAACCTCGAATGGGCCAATACGGTATCCGGAAGATTTAATCACATCATCAACCCGTCCCACAAACCAGAAATAGCCGTCTTCATCCCGCCAGGCAAGGTCTCCGGTGTAATAAAGACCGCCGAAATGACATGAATTGGTTTTTTCCTCATCACGAAAATATCCTGAGAATAAGCCAACCGGAATTTTTTCAATCGTACGGATGACAATTTGTCCAACTTCACCATCTTCGCAATGTTTATTTTCTGCATCGATTAATTGAACATCAAACTGTGGCGATGGAACCCCCATAGATCCCGGTTTTGGTTCCATCCACGGGAAAGTGGCAATCTGCAAGGTTGTTTCTGTCTGACCAAACCCTTCACGTAGCTTTAAACCGGTCTGTTTATAAAAGGTGTCGTAAACTACCGGATTTAGTGGTTCACCAGCTACCGATGCCCATTTAAGTTTGCTGAGATCATATTTTGAGAAATCCTCCCTTATCAAAAATCTGTAAATTGTAGGCGGTGCACAAAAACTTGTTACCCCGAATGTACTTATTTTCGACAGCATATCATCAGGTGTAAACTTTTCAAAATCATATACAAAAACTGCTGCTCCGGCAAGCCACTGTCCGTAAATCTTTCCCCATACGGATTTAGCCCATCCTGAATCAGAAACGGTAAAATGAAGTCCGTCATTTTCAACATTCTGCCAGAATTTAGCGGTTACAATATGGCCCAGCGGATAGGTAAAATCGTGAACAACCATTTTAGGATTTGCAGTTGTACCTGAAGTAAAATACAACAGCGAAATATCATTGTTCCTTGTAGCTTTTTCACCCTCCGGAACAATAAACGGACTGGCATTGTATACTCCGTCGCGGAAAGATATCCAGCCTCCGGGAGTTGGATCGCCAACTGTTACCAGCTTTTCAACGGTGGGGGAATTAATCATTGCTTCATTGATATTATTGATAATTTCAGTTTCTGAAACCGAAATGATCATTTTAATCCCGGCTGCATTATTCCTGTAAATGATATCTTTGGGAGTCAGCAAATGTGTGGCCGGAACACCAACAGCCCCGATTTTATGTAAAGCGAGAAGTGAAAACCAGAACTCGTACCTTCGTTTCAGGATCATCATTACCTTATCGCCGCGCCCGATTCCGAGCGACTGGAAAAAAGATGCTGTTTCATCGCTGGCTTTTTTCAGATCTGCAAAAGTAAAATCACGGGTTTCTCCTTTGTCATTGACCCAGCATATCGCCCTTTTGGAAGAATCTGTCAGGGCATATTGATCAACGACATCGTAAGCAAAGTTAAAATTCTCAGGTATAACTATTTCAAAGTTCTTCTGAAAATCTTCGAGGGATTCAAAGGTCGATTTTTTGAGATATTTTTCAAACATGAAAATTGCGGTTTACAGTATTACAGCTAAAAATTTTGCCGATTTATTTTCCATGGCAACCATTCCGTGAGGTAAACCGGAATCGAAATAGATCGAATCACCAGGTTCAAGAATCATTTCTTTATCCCCAATGAAAACCTTCAGGCGGCCTTCAATCATAAAATTGAATTCCTGTCCGGGATGGTAATTTAAACTTACATTGGCATCTTCTTTTGGATCAACAACCACCATGAAAGGGTCGGCTTTCCGGTGTTGAAAATTGCCAGCAAGTGCCTGATATTTATAATCTTTCCTGCGATCAATGCAAATCCCCTTATCTTTTCTGGTCAATGTGTACGAATGCATATGCGGTTCTTCACCGGTCAGAAGATAGGTAATATCGAAATTGAATTTCTTAGCCATCCGGTGGAGAATACTCACAGGAATATCAAATTCCCCACTTTCAAGTTTAAGATACTGTTCTCTTGTTATGTCACAGGTAGCAGCTGCTTCTTCAGGTGATATTTCAAGCACCTCGCGCATTCCACGTAACCGGTCGGCTATTTGCCTTATTTGATCCTCCATATTTATAGCACTGAATTTTACTTTTGTAACGCCTGACTATTTTGTATTATTTAGTTTATTAAATGAAACCAGTAGTCCACGTATCAAAGCAGAAGAGAAACCCTGATGTTCCATTTCATTTAATCCCGAAATTGTAATCCCTTTTGGTGTGGTAACCTTGTCAATTTCCTGTTCAGGATGATGACCAGTTTGCAAAATCAACTCGGTAGCACCTTTAACTGTCTGTGCGACTATTTGTTGGGCCACATCAGCACCAAAACCTATTTCTACACCACCCTGAATCGCCGCACGTATAAAACGAAGTGCAAAGGCGATACCGCATGCCCCGAGAACGGTTGCGGCTGCCATCAACTCTTCATTGATAAAAATCACTTTACCAAGTGATTTGAATAACTCGTCAATTAATTCAATATGCTCTTCGGTACAATCAGGAGCTGCAATTAAGGTCATCGACTCCTGAAGTGACACTGCAGTGTTCGGCATTACCCTTAAAGGGATCACACCGGCAGGGAGGAGTTCCTTTAGCTGGACAAGACTAATTCCTGTCATCATGGAGGCAACAAGCTGCCCGGGCCTGAGTACGGGTTTTATATCAGCAATTACTTCCACAGCCTGATATGGCTTTACAGCAATAATTATTAAATTCGCTTCAGCTACAGCCAACTTGTTGTCTTTCTCTATACAAATACCTTTTGCAGCAAGGTCATCGAGTAACTGCACACGCCGGCGGGAAACGGTAAGCTTAGAAGCTGCTATTCCCGATTTTAAAAATCCGTCAGCTACCGAACGTCCAAGGTTACCCCCACCTATAATGGCAATTTTTAAATTTTTTATTTCCATGAAATTAAAATTTCTCAAATTAAAAGAAACGCAATTTACAATTTATTCAGCACCTTTACCAGAACTTCGAGAAAATGATCTGACTGGGCTCTTGTAAGAGTTAGGGGAGGCAGTATCCTGATACAATTCGCGCCTGAAATTCCGGTAAATATTTTTTCTTCAAATAACAACTTTTTTCTGATCTGGTCGACCGGAAAATCAAATTCAATACCAATCATAAGTCCCTTCCCGCGAAGCTCCGTAATTTTCTGGATTTTTGCAAGATTAGAGAATAAATAATTTCCAACGTCAAGCGAATTTTCAATCAGTTTTTCTTTTTTAATGATATCCAACACTGCAATACCTGCAGCGCAGGCAAGATAATTACCTCCGAAAGTTGTTCCTAACATACCAAACCAGGGTTTCAATATTGGATTTATCAATATACCCCCTATTGGGAAGCCATTTCCCATCCCCTTAGCAACTGAAATAATATCAGGCTGTATATCAGCATATTGATGAGCGAAAAACTTCCCACTGCGTCCGTAACCTGATTGTACTTCATCCAAAATAAATAGTGCCCCATACTTTTTGCATAATTGAGAGGCTTTTTTAAGAAAAGCAGGCTCAGGAACACGGATTCCGCCAATACCCTGAATCCCCTCAACGATCACAGCTGCAACATCACCTGACTGTAAAGACAATTCAAGTTCCGACACATCATTGAGCGGTAAAATTGTACGTTTTATTGTGTTATTAAGTGGTGAAATAATCTTTTGGTTATCAGTAACTGCCACGGCAGCCGAAGTCCTTCCGTGAAACGATTTTTCAAAAGCTATAATCCCTGCCTTTCCGGTGTGAAAAGAAGCAAGTTTCAAAGCATTTTCGTTGGCCTCAGCACCCGAGTTGCAGAGAAAAAGAGAATAATCTCGGTAATCTGATAGTTCACCCAACTTTAATGCAAGCTCTTCCTGTAGCGGATTGATGACAGAATTAGAATAAAAACCAATTCTACTGAGTTGTTCCGATATTCTTCTGATATATTCAGGATGTGAATGACCAACAGAGATCACAGCATGTCCACCATAGAGATCAAGGTATTCAACTCCGGAATTATCTGTAATATAACATCCTTTTGCCGATACCGGAACAATATCAAAAAGGGGATAAACATCGAAGAGTCTCATCTGTCAATAATTTGTTTTTTATAATTTGGAATCTCATTTTTCAGGAGATTTTGTGTAAATTTTAATATTAAAATTCTACTGCTGGCATCCGGCTGTTGGCATCTGGTGGCAGGAAGTTGGATCGGAGAATGTAGACTCTTTACTACCATCTTTTCCGGCCTTTTCCTAAAATCCGGACGCTTTCAGGCTTAATCCGCACCGTTCATCCAGTCCAAACATAAGGTTCATGTTCTGAACTGCCTGTCCTGACGCCCCCTTCAGAAGATTGTCGATACACGAAATGATCAATAGCTTATTACCGTGTTTTTCGAGGTGAAGCAATCCCTTATTGGTATTCACCACCTGCTTCAGATCGGGATTTTCAGCTGTTATGTTGACAAACGGATGAGTAGCAAAGAACTTTTCAAAAATAGCTTTTGCATCACTGATAGTGCCATCAAAAGCGGTGTAGGCAGTTACGAAAATCCCCCGTGAATGATTTCCCCGGACAGGAATTAGGTTTATTTTCTTATCGAAACCGGGATGTACCTGGGCCAGACTTTGAAATATTTCGTCAAGATGCTGGTGTTCAAATGCTTTATAAACCGACAAATTATTATCACGCCAACTGAAGTGGGAAGTTTTTGTTGGATTTTGCCCGGCGCCCGTTGACCCTGTAATAGCAGTGATGTGAACCTCATCAATAATTAACCGGGAGGCGGCAAGCGGAATCAACGCCAACTCGACTGCTGTAGCGAAACACCCCGGATTAGCAATTTTAGATGAAATCCTGATTTGTTCACGGTTAAGTTCAGGCAAACCGTAAATAAAATCATTCCCTTCACGTTTCAGTCTGAAATCCTGGCTCAGATCAATTATTTTCACGTGCCCGGGAATTTCAGTGTTGTTTAAATATTCAATTGATTTACCATGTCCCGAACACAGGAATACAATATCAGTATCGCTAAAATTGACGTCAGCGAAAACCATATCTGTATCTCCGAGAAGGTCGGTATGAATGAAAGAAACCATTTTCCCCAGGTTACTGCTGCTTTGAATATATTTTAATTCTGCCTGCGGATGATATAATAATATACGGATTAATTCGCCCGCAGTATAACCGGCACCACCAATTATTGAGACCCTGATTTTATTCGAAACAGCCATTATATTTTGTTTACTGAATGATAAATTTTAAGCTGATTCGCCAGAATTTTAGTGAAACCCTTTGCATCATCGGCGCTCCATCCTTTATTCATCTCACCATATTGTCCGAATTCAGAATTCATCAAATCGTGGTCAGATTTTATTCCGACTAATTGAAAATGGTATGGTCTCAGGGTAATGATCACCTGGCCTGTAACATTTTCCTGACTATTTTCGAGGAATTTCTCGATATCGCGCATTACCGGTTCAAGATACATCGCTTCATGTAAAAACATACCGTACCAGGTGCCTAACTGCTCTTTCCAGTACTGTTGCCATTTTGTAAGTGTGTGTTTTTCAAGCATTTGATGTGCTTTAATTATAAGCATTGGAGCTGCTGCCGCAAAACCGACCCTCCCTTTAATCCCAATAATAGTATCACCAATATGCATGTCGCGCCCGATGGCCCAGGCAGAACCAATACGCTCAACCTGGTTAATTGAATCGACAGGATTGAGGTTAGTTTCTCCGTTTACCCCTCTCAGTTGTCCCTTAAGGAATTCGAGTATTAGGGTCTCTTCACCATCTTTCTGAATATGTGTGGGATAAGCCTCTTCCGGAAGAGTCTTGTCGCTTTGAAGAGTTTCTTTTCCACCAATACTCGTACCCCAGAGTCCTTTATTTACAGAATAATTCATCTTTTCGAAATTATCAACAACTCCATGGTCCCGAAGATATTTGATTTCAGCCTCGCGTGATAATTCAAGGTCACGTGTTGGGGTAATAATTTTAATTCCGGGGGCAAGTACTTCAAAAGCCAGATCAAACCTGATCTGATCATTTCCTGCCCCGGTACTTCCGTGAGCAACATGAGTCGCGCCAATGGTTTTGGCATATTCAATAACTGACATTGCCTGAAAAATGCGTTCTGAACTTACTGAAATAGGATAAGTATTGTTTCTCAGTACATTACCATACACCATGAACCTGATTCCCTTATTATAGTACTCATTTGTAACATCAATCATTTTGTGCGATTTGACTCCCAATGAGTAGGCTTTTTTCTCAATTGCATCAAGTTCACCTTTTGAGAAACCGCCGGTGTTGGCGATTACAGTATGAACCTCCATCCCTTTTTCAACTGCAAGATATATTGCGCAAAACGAAGTATCTAAACCTCCGCTGAATGCTAAAACCACCTTTTCTTTCATTTGATAATAATTTACTTTTTAAAGGCCAAATGGAATAATTTTATTTTTTGATAAATCATTTAATTCAATGATTCTGATCCGGGCTTGTTGCTATCTTCCCAAAATAATAATTTTTTTCCAGTCTATAGCCGAAAAATGCAATTTTTCGTTTTTGCGTTTTTCCAGCCACTCCCTGTAAATCCTGAACGGTGTTTTGGGCTTATGTTTCTTAACTTCCCATGCCGGATCATAAATCATCCCAGTACACAAACATTTCGTTTTATTCATCCGTAGCAGAATATCATAGTTAACACAACTCTGACATCCTTTCCAGAATTGCTCATCATCCGTCAGTTCAGAAAAAGTAACTGGCCTGTAACCAAGTTCCGAGTTTATTTTCATAACTGCCAGGCCTGTTGTCAGACCAAATAGTTTGGCATCAGGAAATTTTTTACGTGATAATTCGAATGCCATCATTTTTATGCTCCTGGCCAAACCATGCCCGCGATAATCCCAATGGACAATTAATCCGGAATTGGCTACATATTTGCCATCATTCCAGGACTCAATATAACAGAATCCCGCAAACTTTTCACCGTCAACCGCAATTATCGCTTTCCCCCCTGAAATTTTAGTTTCAATGTACTCGTGAGTCCGTCGGGCAATCCCTGTACCTCGTTCCTGTGATGCTTTTTCAATAGTATCATTTATTTCGTCGACATAACGAATATGCTGTTCTCCGGCAACCATTATCTGAATTCCGGGAATTATCTCGTCAAACTTCTTTTTCTTGAATATCATCGCTGTAAAAATGGTCTTTTATTAAATTCTACTTTCAAGTTGCGGCATTATTATTTTTAATGCCTGTAAAACATCATTCCTGCCGGCACCATCCCTTATAACTAACAATATGGTATCGTCGCCTGCAACCGTACCCAGTATTTCGGCAGGATTGGCTTTGTCAATAACTATGGCAACACTGTTGGCGCATCCTGGCAATGTTTTTATTACGCCCAGATTCGCGGAAAATTCAATTCCAATTACTCCGTCTGCAATAAAATCCAGCCTGAAAGCATCAGATTTATTCTGGCTATTTTCAGGATCTTTGCCCTCAAGCTTATAAATATATCCCTTCCGTTGATCGCTCACTTTCATAACATGCAAAGATTTAAGATCCCGCGAAAGAGTCGCCTGTGTTACATCGCATCCCAACTCATGCAAACCGATATGCAACTCCTCCTGACTGCTGATTATCTCTTCTGATATAATCTTTTTAATCATTTGAATCCTTTGAACCCGATTTTTCATGAATTTCTTATCAGTGAATATTTATTCCAATAAAAAGTGTAAATTTATACAATAATTTTAATATTTTGTCAATTTTTGTATATATATTTAATAATTAACATGAATATTAAATTATTGTGAATATTTATAAATTTATAAAGGATGGCTTTGTGAATTTCACAGAATAGATTACTTTTGCGACCGTGCGACATCAACTAAGAATACCGATGAATAATACACCATGAAATGCGTTTTTACTGCTGATTAAAAAGTAGTAAAAACGCATTTTTTCGGAAAATCAGTATTGAATAACAAGTCAATAAGTGAAATATACAAGCGATAATGCGAAAAGTAAAACTGATTCTTGAAGATGGAACAGTATTGGAAGGAAAATCATTCGGTTACGAAAGGTCTGTTGCCGGAGAGGTCGTTTTCTATACTGCAATGACAGGTTATCCGGAAAGTCTGACTGATCCTTCCTACACCGGACAAATACTTGTTTCAACATATCCCCTGATCGGTAATTATGGCGTACCAAAAGATTTGATAGAAAATGGAATACATAAGCATTTTGAATCAAACAAAATACATATAACAGGCCTGATTGTTTCAGATTATTCTGTAGGTTTCAGTCACTGGAATGCTATGATGAGTCTGGGTGACTGGTTAAAATCTCAGCATATTCCGGGTCTTTATGATATTGACACCCGTATGCTGACGAAAATTCTCCGCGAAAAAGGTTCCTTACTTGGAAAAATTGAGTTCGAAGGAGAGGAAATTGAATTCTTTGATCCAAATTTGGTAAATCTTGTTGAGATTGCCAGCACTAATTCAGTTTTCACCTACGGAGAAGGTGAATATAAAATTGTTCTTGTTGATTGTGGCGTGAAAAACAATATTATACGTTGTCTTCTTAATAGGAATGCCAAAGTGATTAGGGTCCCATGGGATTACGATTTTACTGAACTTGACTACGACGGGCTTTTTCTTACCAACGGTCCTGGTGACCCAAAAATGTGCGGAACCACAGTCAAATATATCAGAAAGGCAATGGAGCAGGAAAAGCCAATTATGGGAATTTGTCTTGGTAATCAGCTATTGGGCCTCGCGGCTGGTGCTGAGACCTATAAATTAAAATATGGTCACCGGAGCCATAATCAGCCGGTATTGCTAAGAGGGACAAACCGATGTTTTATCACGTCGCAAAATCATGGATTTGCTATTGCAGAAGAAACACTTCCTGAGGAATGGGAATCGCTGTTTGTTAACGTAAATGACAACACCAACGAAGGGATAAGGCATAAAACAAAACCGTTTTTCTCGACACAATTCCACCCTGAAGCCTCATCAGGTCCTGTCGATACGGAGTTTCTTTTTGATGATTTCATTAAAAGTGTAAAAAAAAAATAATTCATATTCATGATTGACTCATTCATCAAAAAAGTTATTGTCCTTGGTTCCGGCGCATTAAAAATCGGCGAAGCAGGAGAATTTGATTATTCTGGTTCCCAGGCACTTAAAGCATTGAAAGAAGAGGGCGTTCACACGATCCTGATCAACCCTAATATCGCAACAATCCAGACTTCGGAAGAGATAGCCGATAAAATCTATTTCCTTCCGGTTACTGCGTATTTCGTTGAAAAGGTCATTGAAAAGGAAAAGCCTGATGGTATTTTGCTTGCCTTTGGCGGACAAACAGCGCTTAATTGCGGAGTTGACCTTTTCAGGCAGGGTATTCTTGAAAAACACGATATTAAAGTAGTCGGAACCCCTGTGCAATCGATCATCAATACTGAAGACCGGCAGATTTTTTCGGAAATTCTGCACGAAATAGACGTTCTTACCCCCAGAAGTGTAGCGTGTGACTCCATCGAGAAAGCAAGGGCGGCTTCTCAGGTACTTGGGTTTCCACTGATTATCAGAGCCGCATATACACTTGGAGGATTAGGTTCAGGATTCTGTTCAAATGAGAAAGAATTGAATAAGCTGGCTGAAAATGCTTTCAGTTATTCCCCTCAGATACTTGTAGAAGAGTCTATTAAAGGATGGAAAGAAGTGGAGTATGAAGTGGTCCGCGATATTTACGACAACTGTATCACCGTTTGTAATATGGAAAATTTTGATCCGCTGGGTATTCATACCGGTGAGTCAATTGTTGTTGCCCCATCACAGACTTTGTCAAACGTTGAGTACCATAAGCTGCGTGCTCTTTCAATCAAAATTATACGAAAAATAGGTGTGGTTGGAGAGTGTAATGTTCAGTTCGCGCTCGATCCCAATTCCGAAGACTACCGTGTGATCGAAGTAAATGCACGCCTTTCAAGATCTTCAGCATTAGCATCAAAAGCAACAGGTTATCCGCTTGCATTCGTGGCAGCAAAACTAGGTCTTGGATATGGCCTTCATGAACTTAAAAACTCGGTAACTAAAGTGACCACAGCTTGTTTTGAACCCGCCCTCGATTATGTGGTAGTTAAGATTCCGCGTTGGGATCTTAATAAATTTGTGGGCGTTTCGAAAACACTCGGATCTAGTATGAAATCGGTCGGTGAAATCATGGCCATCGGACGTTCGTTCGAAGAAGCAATCCAGAAGGGGATCCGAATGGTTGGTGCCGGGATGCACGGCTTTGTTGGAAACCGGGGTGCAATGGAAATTGACGATATAGACGGAGAATTAAAAAATCCTACTGACCGCCGTATCTTTGCTATTGCAGAAGCAATGAATATTGGCTATTCAGTCGACAAAATCTGGGAAATCACCCGTATTGATAAATGGTTCCTTCAGAAACTTCACAATATTTATTCGCTGCGAAATGAATTGATTAGCTTCAATACGCTTGAAGAATTACCCGTTGAATTGTTGCAACTCGCTAAAAAACAAGGATATTCAGATTTCCAGATTGCCAGGCTGGTACTGAAAAGTGCAGATCTGTCGATTAACGAGGATATTCTTAATGTAAGGGCATTCCGCAGGAGTTTGGGAATTGTCCCGTTTGTTAAACAGATCGACACCCTCGCAGGAGAGTATCCTGCAAAGACCAACTACCTTTATATTACCTATAATGGCACTGAACATGACGTGGAATTTCAGCACGATAACAAATCGGTAATTGTTCTGGGATCCGGTGCTTACCGGATCGGATCCTCTGTTGAATTCGACTGGTGTTCGGTTAATGCTGTGAGTACTATCCGTAAGGAAGGTTTCCGGTCCATCATGATTAATTACAATCCGGAAACGGTTTCGACCGACTATGATACCTGCGACAGACTCTATTTTGATGAGTTGACACTCGAACGTGTACTTGATATCTGCGATCTCGAGCAGCCATTGGGCGTTGTCCTGTCAATGGGGGGACAGATACCTAACAATCTGGCGATGAAACTACATCAGCAGGGTGTTCCGATTTTGGGTACGACTGCTGAAAAAATTGACAATGCAGAAGACCGGAATAAATTTTCAGCAATGCTTGACCGTCTTGGTGTTGACCAGCCTGACTGGAGTCAGCTCACGACAATAGATGATATAAACAGGTTTGTTGATATAGTTGGATTTCCGGTACTGATCAGGCCTTCCTATGTTCTTTCAGGAGCTGCCATGAATGTTGTGTCAAACAAAGATCAGCTTCATCATTTTCTGACACTGGCAACACGCGTTTCAAAAGAACATCCGGTGGTTGTATCCGAATTTATAGAAAATGCAAAAGAAATTGAAGTTGATGCCGTTGCAAAAGATGGTGATATCGTCGCCTACGCTATCTCGGAACATGTCGAATTTGCCGGTGTTCATTCCGGTGATGCAACAATTGTGTTTCCTCCTCAGAAACTCTATATTGAGACAATCAGACGTATAAAAAAAATCTCCCGTAAAATTGCCGCCGCCCTCGAAATTACCGGCCCGTTCAACATCCAGTATCTTGCCAAAGACAATGATATCAAAGTCATCGAATGTAACCTGCGTGCTTCCCGCTCATTTCCTTTTGTTTCTAAAGTACTGAAAACAAATTTAATAGAGATTGCAACCAAGGCTATGTTGAATGTCCCGTTCCAGAAACCTGATAAGTCACTTTTTGAACTTGATTATGTTGGAGTTAAAGCACCTCAATTCTCATTTCACCGTCTTTTAAATGCAGATCCTGTCAGTGGGGTTGATATGGCCTCCACCGGGGAGGTAGCCTGTATAGGTGAAAATTTTTATGAGGCATTGCTGAAATCGATGTTATCAGTCGGATACAGGATTCCAAAAAAGAATATTCTGATCTCATCTGGACCGACGCGTGGGAAAGTGGAATTACTGGAAAGTGCCCGCATGCTGATAGAGCGTGGATTTACGATTTATGCAACATGCGGGACTTATAATTTCTTCGCTGAAAATAGTGTCGAAACAGAAATGGTATTCTGGCCGGATGAAGATGATAAGCAACCAAATACCATTGACATGATTAGAAACCGAAAAGTTGAGATGGTTATAAATATTCCTAAAGATCATACAACCAGAGAATTATCAAACGGATATAATATTCGCAGAAATGCAATTGATTTTAATATCCCTTTGATAACCAATGCCAGGGTTGCAAGTGCATTTATTTATGCCATCTGCAAACTCGATTTGGAAGACATTTCAATTAAAGCCTGGAACGAATATAAGTAAAATTCATTTGCCTGTCCCGTTCACCCGATAAACATTTATACCAGTCCCTGCTCACGCATTGCACAGGCAACTTTGAGGAATCCGCTAATATTGGCACCTTTCACATAATTAACGAAACCATCAGGTTCTGTACCGTTTTCAACACATGCCTGATGAATGTTTTTCATGATTGCGAGCAATTTGACATCTACCTCTTCAGGAGTCCATTTTATACGCATTGAGTTTTGAGTCATTTCGAGGCCTGAAGTTGCAACACCTCCGGCATTGGCCGCTTTCCCGGGCCCATAAAGGATCTTGTTCTTTATGAATACATCTACTGCTTTGGGGGTTGATGGCATGTTTGCACCTTCAGCAACACAAATACAACCATTGGCAACCAAAATTTCAGCATCCTGGCCGTGAAGTTCGTTCTGTGTTGCGCATGGCAGGGCGATGTCACACTTAATGCCCCAGGGACGTTCGTTTTCAAAATAAACGGCACCTGGGTATTCATCAACGTATTCCCGGATACGTCCTCGCATCACATTTTTGAGTTCCAGTACAAAAGCAAGTTTTTCAGCAGTAATTCCACCTGAATCATAAATATATCCATTTGAATCAGACATCGTTACTACCTTTCCACCTAATTGCGTTACCTTCTGAACGGCATATTGAGCAACATTTCCGGAGCCCGAAATAACTACTGTTTTTCCTGAAATTGAATCACCTTTCGTTCTTAACATTTCCTGGGCAAAGTAGGTTGTTCCGTATCCGGTCGCTTCGGGACGAAGTGGACTGCCACCCCAGTTGCACCCTTTTCCGGTTAGTGTTCCCGTAAATTCGTTGCGAAGCCTTTTGTACTGCCCGTACATAAACCCTATTTCGCGGCCACCAACACCAATATCACCCGCAGGCACATCCGTATCCGGGCCGATATGACGTTGAAGTTCCGTCATAAACGACTGGCAGAACCGCATCACTTCATTATCCGATTTTCCTTTCGGATTGAAATCAGAACCACCTTTACCACCACCCATTGGTAATGTAGTCAGGCTGTTTTTAAGCACCTGTTCAAACGCAAGAAACTTCAGGATACTTAGGTTTACCGATGAATGGAAGCGCAAACCTCCTTTATAAGGCCCTATTGCGCTGTTCATCTGTATCCTGTAACCCTTATTTATCTCCACCTCGCCACGGTCGTTCAGCCAGGGGACCCGGAACAAAATTACCCTTTCCGGTTCTGCCATCCGCTCAAGAATTTTCATCTTTATATAAGCCGGATTCTTAAGAAGAAACGGTGCAATACTTTCGACAACTTCCCGGACTGCCTGGTGAAACTCTTTCTCGTGGGGATTTCTGGCAATCAGATTTGCCATGAAATTTTCAATGAACAATTCTACTTCGTTACTCATAATGTTATAAATATTGTAGGTTTTAAATATTTACAATCTTACACTTTTTTATTGTATTTTGGTATTAATTATTACGAATTATTGATATATTTTTTATAATCTCAAACATATTTGGCAATTTGTATGTCATATTGATATTTTTAGTTTCAATATTTATTAAACCAATTTGATTTATTATCCTTTTGATGGATATCCATTATATATTTTGTCTATTTGACAATATTCGAATGATCTTTTCTATTATTTTATAGAAAGATGAAATTAAATTGCCTGTTCAGTCAGAAAGAACAGTGAGTGACTACTGAAAATTACTGACTTATATCATGTTTCTGCGCAGAAATGATTGTGTTATAAACAAAAATATTTTCTGTGTGTTGTAATTGAAACCCTTAGATGAAAATTCTCCTTACCGGAGCTACCGGATATATTGCACAGCGGCTATTACCTGTATTACTGCAGAATGGCCACAAAGTAGTTTGTTGTGTCCGTGATAAATCACGATTTAATCATGAGAGATACAATTCCGCCGACCTCAGTGTGATTGAAGTCAATTTTCTTGTTGAACATACTCTGGATCAAATTCCTTACGATATTGATGCCGTGTATTACCTTATACACGAAAGTTGAGATAGTCTGTAAAGGGAACGACCTGAACGATCTTATTGGTGGAATTCAGCTAATCGGATATAATAAGGCCATTCAGCTCGCTTTCGGTAAAATTGAACAAAATCAGGTTGTTTCGAGCTGGAAGGATGCCCTTACAAGTTCTGTACTCAGAAACGGAATTTCGCAACACATTCAAGTTCCTGTGAATGGTTGTTTTATTGACAAAAGAGCATTGAAGATCAGTAATAGTGACCGCGTCTTGCAGAATATCTGGTCAATAGGAGGAACAAACGGGTGGTATTATGGTAATTGGCTGTGGGAAATCAGGGGAATAATGGATAAAATGGCAGGAGGTGTGGGGCTACGTCGCGGACGCAAGAATCCTGTTGAGATATCGGCAGGCGAAACACTTGATTTCTGGCGAGTTTTGCTGGCAGATAAATCAATGAAAAGACTGCTTCTATACGCCGAAATGAAGCTCCCGGGCGAGGCCTGGCTTGAATTTAGAATAATGAACAATAACGAATTAATTCAGACAGCAACTTTCAGGCCTCTTGGTGTGTGGGGGCGACTGTACTGGTATCTGCTTAGCCCGTTTCATATGTTTATTTTTAAGGGAATGATTAACAGGATTGTAATTTCATAATTTTTTTAATGTGTTATTTAGCTATTTCCGGAATATTTAACTGGTGTAATATTATTACTTATTTTCTTTCGTTTTACGTAATATTTTTTCAACTTCGTGACATATTAAAAAAACTAATCTGAATGTTTTTAGAGAAGGTTTATCAGGGTAAAAACGACATTGGCAGATGGGTTGCAATAATTGTAATCCTTGTTATTGTTACTCAATTCGTCGGTGGAATCCCTCTCGGCATCATGATCTTCCTGAATATGTCGGATAACCCTGATCTCGTACCTGACCCTGAAAACCTGTTTGACCTGTCAGCCTACGACATTTCGCCTTTAACCGGATTAGCATTGATGATTATCCCTTTTATTTTAGGGCTTATCGCATTACTTCTCCTGATAAAACCAGTTCACGAAAGACCGATGCTATCTGTAGTTACAGGCCACCCCACTTTCCGATGGAAAAACTTTTTCTGGGGTGCCGGCGTTTGGTTCGTGTTACTTTCCATTTATTCCATTGTTGTCTCAGTTACCGGAATCCAGAAGGTTGAACTGCATTTTGATGCTTCTACATTCCTCACTCTGGCAGCATTATCCGTTCTTCTCCTCCCTTTTCAGGCTGGATTCGAGGAGGTATTTTTCAGGGGATACTTAATGCAGGGATTTTCTATAATACTTAAATACAGATGGTTAATTTTAACTGTAACCTCTCTTCTTTTCGGGGGAATGCATTTTCTGAATCCGGAAGTGAAAGAGTTCGGGGCTTCAATTGCAATGCCCGAATACATTTGGTTCGGCATTTTCTTTGGGGTTTGTGCTATCATGGATGAAGGAACAGAACTGGCCTGGGGGATTCATGCAATTAACAATATTTTCTTATCTGTTTTGTTTACCGAGGAATCAAGTGTTTTGCAAACCCCTGCATTATACCGGATTACAAAATTTAACCCGCGCATCGATCTTATAGCGCTTTTCACACTTTCAGTAATTTTTATATTTATTGCCAAACGAAAATTTCATTGGCCCGAGTGGCAGTATTTACTTTCCAGGGCAGAAAAACCTGCTAATATTGAAGATTATCAGTCAGAAGCGGATGAATATGAGTATGATGAATACAATGAATAATAAATATTTAACCTTTATTAACCATGGAATTATTTTCAGCAAAAGAAGTTTCAAAATCCTTTGACAATCACCAGGCGCTAACCAATGTTTCTATTTCGGTCATCGAGGGGACCATTTTCGGATTACTCGGGCCAAACGGTGCAGGCAAAACTACACTTATCAGGATCATTAACCAGATTACCGCACCCGACAGCGGCTCTGTTTGGCTGGATGGACGTCCGCTGACAGAAGGAGATACCCAGCAGATCGGCTACCTTCCGGAAGAACGTGGCCTGTATAAAAAAATGAAAATTGGCGAACAGGCACTCTATCTTGGGCAGTTAAAGGGGTTATCGCGCCGCGACGCCATGAAAGAACTAAAGGTTTGGTTCGAAAAATTTGAGATTACATCATGGTGGGACAAAAAAATTATGGAGCTGTCGAAAGGTATGCAGCAAAAAATTCAGTTTATATGTACTGTACTTCACAAACCGCGGTTACTGATCTTCGATGAACCATTCAGCGGATTCGACCCGATCAATGCTGATATTATTACAAGGGAGATACTTAGGATGAAAAAAGAGGGGGCTACGATCATCTTTTCAACTCACAACATGGAATCAGTTGAACAGCTATGTGACCATATCGCACTTATCGACAAGTCAAAAAAAATCCTCGACGGCCCGACTCAGCAGATAAGGGAACAGTATAAATCAAATATTTACCATATTGCCTATCGCGGCCAGTTTGACATTGACAGTCACATCCTTTCCGGAAAGTACAAAATCCTCAGCAACGAACTGAATGGAAGCCTCAACAAACTAAGCATCCAATACCCCGAAGGAAGCAGTTCAGGCGAACTCATCAAAGATCTCATTGAACATGTTGAGATCGTCTCGTTCAATGAAGTTATTCCCAGCATGAACGAAGTATTTATTAAAGTTGTCAAACAAAACTCTTAAAAAACATAACCATGCATAAAATAATACTGATCATTCGCAGAGAGTACACGACCCGTGTTCAGAAAAAATCGTTTATTATTCTGACATTATTAATGCCAATCCTGATGTCGGCATTGATGATCCTTCCCGCTTATTTCGCCTCAATGGATGATGAAAAGATGCGTTTAGTTGCAGTATATGATGCTTCAGCCGTCCTGCTGGACAGGCTTGACACTACCGGATTTACAAAATTCAAATATATTTCTCCGGCAGAATACTCAGATATCAAAGATAATCTCAAAAAGTCAAAATATTATGCCCTTTTAGTTGTTACACCAAATTTTTTGACTACCAAAACTGTACAGGTAATTTCAGAAAGTAATGTCCCTTATGATCTGAAATCCCAGATTAAAAATAAAATCCAGTCAGTAATTGAAAAAGACAAAATGGCTGATGTGGTGCGACAGACTGCAATACCCGATCTGGAAGCAAGGATTAAAGCTACCCGTGTTCATATTAATATCGATACGATAAAATTAGGTGAGGGAGGACAGGCAAAAAAGAGCTCAACGGAAATCGGAATGGTACTCGGTTATATCTTTGGTTTTATGATTTATATGTTTATCTTTATTTATGGCACAATGGTGATGCAGGGGGTAATGGAGGAGAAACAAAGTCGTATTGTCGAAGTGATTATATCGAGCGTAAAACCATTTCAGCTTATGATGGGCAAAATTGTCGGTATTGCCATGGTAGGATTGACCCAATTCGCATTATGGGTTATTCTCGGATTTACAATTCTTTCGGCCTCCAGAAGTTTTTATCCGGACCATGTACAGACTAAGCAAATACAAAATGTAATGGCTCAAAGTCAGGATGCTATTCAGCAGGCTGCCCCTCAAACAGATACGATGCAGGAGGTCTTTTCAATGATTGATACAATTAATTTCCCCCTGATAATCGGCTGTTTTATCTTCTTTTTTATCGGAGGGTACCTTCTTTATAGTTCGATGTTTGCTGCTGTAGGCTCAGCCATTGATGCCCAGGAAGATGCCCAGCAATTCATGCTCCCCATTACCTTGCCGATTATCCTCTCAATTATTGTTTTGATGAGCGCAATCAAAAACCCGGAAGGACCAGTCGCTTTTTGGTTTAGCATCATCCCGTTCACCTCCCCGGTTGTGATGATGGCCCGTATACCATTTGGAGTACCGGCCTGGCAATTGGCACTTTCCATGTTTCTGCTCATTACTGCTTTCCTCGGCATGGTATGGGTAGCCGGGAAAATTTACAGGACCGGCATCCTGATGTACGGGAAAAAACCATCATGGAAAGAACTTGGGAAGTGGGTGATGTACAAATAGTAAAAACAACAATATTAGTAATATCAATTAATTTGTTAAAATCAGCCATCCGAAAGGGCAGGTAATTAAAAATGATTCAACTATTCGTTTAATGACCGAAATGTTACCCCATGCATTAAAAGAGGGAAGAACTGGTTACTGCGGATTAGGTTTAAATCAGTATATTTTCAATGACAAAATTTTTTATGTCCATTCTGGTTTCTGGGGTTCGGTTGTGGCATATTGCCCAAAAAAGAAAATTATTTATTCAAAAAAAACATAAAAAATATTAAAACCAAAGGAAAAATATTAAGCTGATTTTTTATTTTTTTTTCAAAATTTTTATTTTTGCCTCCGGATTTTTTTTGTCATATTAAAATTAAGGAGGAAATTTTATGTCAACGAACTTAAAATGGATCAAACTTTTACTACCACTGTATTTTGGGATATTGACACTTTTTAGCCAGGCCTATACGGTAACTGACAGTGTGACATTGTACACACCTTATACTAAAATTTCTGTTCCCCCCGGAGAATCAGTTGACTATTCAATTGATGTGATTAATAATAGTCATCAGCTCAAAAATGTAGATATTTCACTTGAGGGAATACCAAAAGGGTGGAATTATGTTTTAAAATCAGGTGGGTGGACCATTGGCCAGGTTTCTGTCCTGCCAGGTGAAAGGAAGAGCCTGTCGCTCAAAGTTGAAATTCCTTTCAAAGTCAATAAGGGAAGTTACAGGTTTAAAGTTTTGGCGGGAGGGATTGGTTCACTTCCACTGATTGTCGTCATTTCTGAACAGGGAACTTTTAAAACCGAGTTAACAACAGGACAATCCAACATGGAAGGCCATGCCAATTCTACCTTTACTTTCAACGCAAATCTCAAAAACCGGACAGCAGATAAACAATTATATGCTTTAATGGCAAATGCCCCAAGAGGGTGGAACGTTGTTTTCAAATCTAATTATCAGCAGGTAACATCAGTAAATACTGAGGCAAACAGTACCCAGGCGATTACAGTGGAAATTAAGGCACCTGATAAAACAGAAGCCGGAAAATATAAGATTCCTGTGAGTGCCGCTACCAGCTCATCATCTGCAGACCTTGAACTTGAAGTAGTCATTACCGGATCTTATAATTTGGAACTTTCGACGCCAACTGGCCTGTTAAGTACTGATATTACAGCAGGAGACCAAAAAAGGGTGGAGCTCATTATTAACAATACCGGCTCTTCTGAACTTACTGATATTAAAATGGAATATACTGCGCCAATTAAATGGGAAATAGTTTTCGATCCCAATAAAGTGGACAAACTGCAACCTGGCAAGGTGGCACAGGTTTTTGCCACGATTAAGGCAGACAAAAAAGCAATTCCAGGCGATTATGTGACGAATATAGAGGCTAAAACACCAGAAGTATCGTCAAAAGCCTCTTTCAGAATTTCTGTTGAAACACCAATGTTATGGGGTTGGATTGGTGTACTGATCATTCTGGTAGCATTGGGATGTGTTTATTATCTGTTCCTCAAATACGGAAGGAGGTAAAGGTGGCCGGGAATATTATTGATCTTGTTGATCTGACTAAAAGGTATGGATCATTTACAGCAGTTGATCAACTTAATCTGACTATCAGCAAGGGTGAAATCTTCGGACTGCTTGGACCAAATGGTGCCGGTAAGTCAACAACTATACTTATGATGCTCGGATTGACAGAACCCACTTCCGGATCAGCCGTCGTTTGCGGAATTGACCCCGCAACAAGTCCGGTTGAGGTAAAAAGAAGGGTTGGATATTTACCGGAAGATATTGGGTTTTATTATAACATGACCGGATTTGAAAACCTTATGTTCACTGCGCGGTTGAACCGGCTTTCTGACAAGGAGGCGAAGCATAAAGTCAGCCAACTTCTCCTTCGGGTAGGTTTGTCCGAAGCGGCCGATAAAAAGACGGGCAAATATTCAAAGGGAATGCTGCAACGCCTGGGGCTCGCAGATGTTCTGGTAAAAAATCCCGAAGTAATAATTCTTGATGAACCAACATTGGGAATTGATCCGACAGGCGTAAGGGAATTCCTCGATTTAATTGTTGGATTAAGTAAAGAGGAAGGTCGTACAGTCCTTTTTTCTTCCCACGATCTGCATCATGTTCAACAGGTATGCGACCGGGTAGGGTTATTCGTCAGCGGCAAACTTCTGGCTGAAGGTGACATTCACACGCTGTCGAAAAAATTATTTTCCAAAAGCCCTTTTATAATTGAGACGGTCATCACTCACTCTACACACGGTGATCCGGATGATTCTCACAGAAAATCCGACATCATCTCCCTGATTGAGACATTTCGAAATATTGAGGGTACAATTGCAGTTAATATGAAAAACGGTACTATCCGGATCGACAGTACCCGAGATTCAACTGCCGAGGTTGCCAGGATAATTGTTGAATCGGGATTTGGATTAAACTATCTGAATATGAAAGAATACGGACTTGATGATATTTATTACCGCTATTTCGAAGGAGATGAAAATCATGAATAATATGGAAAAACAAACAAACTATTCTTCTAAACCCCGACTGGCGGGATTAAGTCGAATATTCCAGCGATCCGATGTAATTAACCGGTTGCATAATGATACAAGGATACTGCATCCGTTCAGGGTTATCGTAAATAAAGAGATCTCGGACCATGTCAGGAGCTGGCGGTTCTTAATCCTGATAGCTATAATCGCACTTACATGCCTTGGTTCAATGCATACTGCTTTAACCAACATAGACAAGGCAGTAAAACCAAATGATCCGGAGGGAACGTTTTTCTTCCTGAAACTGTTTACCATTTCCGATGGCACACTTCCTTCCTTTATTGTCTTTATAAGTTTTCTGGGACCATTGCTTGGTATCAGCCTCGGATTTGATGCTATAAATTCTGAACAAAATAATGGCACTTTAAGCAGGGTCATTGCGCAACCAATATATCGCGACTATTTGCTAAACGCCAAGTTTTTAGCGGCTTTAATAGTCATAAGCGTAATGTTTTTTGCTCTTGGTCTTCTTGTTATGGGCTTTGGGCTTATCACGATTGGCATCCCGCCTACTGTTGGTGAATTTTTTCGCATTATACTATTCATTATCCTAAGCATACTTTATGTGGCATTCTGGTTAAACCTGTCTATATTCTTTTCTGTACGTTTCCGTCAACCCGCAACTTCAGCATTATCGGGTATCGCAGTATGGTTATTCTTTTCCGTATTCTATAATATGCTGGTTAATTTAATTTCAAGGGCGATGGCCCCTTCAGGTTATGCAACCACCGGCCAGATATTAAGTTTTGAGGAATTTAAGCTGAATTTGTTACGGATTATGCCCAACCAACTTTTTAGCGAGGCTACAACAACCCTCCTAATGCCATCTGTGCGAAGTCTTGGTCCACTTACAATGGAGCAGGTTTATGGTACTATTCCGGGTCCTTTACCTTTAAGCCAGAGCATATTACTAGTCTGGCCACAGGTCACAGGACTAATTGCGGCAACGGTTCTGTGTTTCGCCTTATCCTATATTTCCTTTATGAGAAGAGAAGTCCGTTCAAGATAATGAATTAACCAGATAATAATACCAACCAGTGATATTATAATTAATATTGCATCTGCATATTATTGCAAATTATGAACCTGTTATCTGAAATGCAATGTTCTATTTTATAATATTCAAATGAAACGGTATGCAGTGATCGACCTGGGAACAAATACCTGCAATTTACTGATCGCCAATTTATTACCGAACAGAACTTTTGAAACCGTGTACGACAGGAAGTTGCCGGTCAAACTGGGACGCGGGGGAATTCATAAAGATATACTTCTTCCGGAAGCCATCGAACGAGGGATAAATGCACTGCAAATTCACTCTGGAACGATAATGGAATATGGAGTCAGTCAGGTTAAAGTTGTTGGTACTTCAGCATTGAGGGGGGCTGTCAACCGTGTTGAATATACTGAAAAAGTAAAAAATCTGTTTGGCTGGGATGTTGAAATCATTTCCGGGGAACTTGAAGCGGAACTGATTTTCAGGGGGGTAAGGTCATCGTTACCTCGCAGGATCGGTAAATGCCTGATACTCGATATAGGAGGTGGAAGTATTGAGTTCATTCTTGCCAATGACGATGTCATCATATGGAAAAAAAGTTTTAATATAGGAATTGCCCGTGCCCTCGAATTGATAAAATTGTCAGATCCAATTGAACCTTCCGAAATTCTGGCCTATGAAAAATGGTTTGATGAACATCTGCAGGAGTTATGGCTGATCTGTGAGATACATCATCCACAAACACTTATTGGCTGTTCGGGTGCATTTGATACATTCATGGACATACATGAAAAAACACTTCCTGATATGAAAGTAAGGGGAATTTCGGAATTACAGCTGGATGCATATTTTCAGATTCATACTCAACTTATTCACTCTGGAAATGAAACAAGAAGTAAAATTGAAGGAATGGATAAAATGCGCGTCGAGATGATTGTAATCGCCTCTGTTTTTACTAATTTCATACTCGGAAAATTGTCATTCCGAAAATTGCTTCATTCACACAACTCACTGAAAGAGGGAGTAATGGATCGGTTAATTAAGAATGGATTATAAATTGGAAGCATGACAAGAATTTTGGTGATTGATGACGAGCGGAGTATCCGCAATACACTCAAAGATATTCTTGGATTCGAAGGATATAATGTTGAGGTTGCAGAAAACGGATTTCTTGGTCTCGAAATGGTAAAAATGACCGATTTTGATATTATTCTATGTGATATCAAAATGCCTGAAATGGATGGAATAGAAGTTCTGGAAAAGATCCTGGAACTTAAACCCCAAACAACTGTTGTGATGATCTCGGGACATGGAAACATCGACACTGCAGTTGAGGCAATAAAAAAAGGTGCATTCGATTTTATTGTCAAGCCATTGGATTTAAACCGGCTATTAATAACAATCCGTAACGCAGGTGACAAAACGGTTCTTGTAAAAGAGACCATTGTTTTGAAGCAAAAGATCAGCAAAAGTTATGAAATAATCGGGGAATCACCTCAGATAAAAAAGGTTCTTGAGATGACTGACCGTGTTGCACCTACGGATGCACGTGTTTTAATCACGGGAGCGAATGGCACCGGTAAAGAATTGATAGCCCGTCGTTTGCACGAATTATCACAGCGTTTCGAAGCACCTTTTGTTGAAGTCAACTGTGCAGCCATTCCATCAGAATTAATTGAAAGTGAACTTTTTGGACACGAAAAAGGGGCATTTACATCCGCTATTAAACAAAGGAAAGGAAAATTTGAACAGGCTGACGGAGGCACCTTATTTCTCGACGAAATAGGTGATATGAGTCTTTCAGCACAATCGAAAGTATTACGTGCACTGCAGGAAAATATAATAGTAAAGGTAGGGAGCGATATTCCGGTAAAAGTGAATGTAAGGGTTATTGCCGCAACTAACAAAGATCTGTCTGAAGAAATTAAAAATGGCAATTTCCGTGAGGATTTGTATCACCGGCTGAGCGTTATTCTTATAGATGTCCCCTCACTTGAAAGTCGCAAAGAGGATATCCCACTTTTGGCCGGTTACTTTATTGAACAAATATGCGGCGATTATGGGCAACCACCTAAGGAGATTGATCCTGATGCAATTATAGAGTTGCAAAGCCGCTCCTGGACCGGAAATATCCGGGAATTCCGCAATGTGATCGAAAGATTGATCATCCTTTGCAACAAAACCATTACCCTTGAGGATGTCAGGATGTATGCTCCTGGTCAGGAAATGAAAAATTAGCCTGGAATCCACATTCAAATAACGAGGAGTTGAATTCTGTTGTTCCTCTTGATTATTCAGGCAAGGATTTAAAAGTAGCCGAATACGATATTATGCTAACTTTGTTGAAGACTTAGTTCAATAGGTAAAGGGAATTATTAGTTGTCGTATTCCTGACTCTCATCTTTTGCTGACAATGATTTAATAATTTTAAAATTTCAATATATTGATTGACCAAAATAATACGACATTATTTCATTTTTACTACTTAATATATTTAATATCAATATATTAGTATCACAATAATTATTAACAATTGTTGATAACTTCGGTTTATTCATGGTTGATAGTGAGTTGATACAAATGTCTGAAAATATTTGGATGAATATTGGTTTGTTTAGTACCTTTGGGATACCAGGTAAGCGATAAAAGGTAACTCTGAAGTTGCGGAGATGGGGAAATGCCCTTAATTGAGTGTGGAACCATATCATTCAGACCTCCGGGTCTGCGTTGATGAAGAGTCAGAGGTTGAACGACAAGAGTGATCTTAGCAGTTCAGTCAATTTTATAAAACGCTGGTCGTTCATTAGAAGGTTGAGTTGAAGACCGGGAATAGAAGGGGGTGTAAATCTCCTTAAGTGTACCGGGGAGCTGGAAGGCTGAAAAGTCTGAAATGTTCCGTACAGCAGAGATACTGATCGCAAGTGATGATCGAACTGTATTCTGTAAAACCCTCTGTCCGGGAAGGTTCACCGCAAGGTAAACCGACAGGACAGCCGGAAGGTGTTGCTGTAAAAGGTAGCACCGGAAAGCCATGGGCTGCAGAATTAAGAAACTGAATGCGCAGGCATGAAGATGATTAAGATGTGGCCGGCCATATTAACAGTAGCCTGGCGCCGCTGGTGAAGCAATTTAAAAGCGACGAAATGGGAACAGCTCGAAAGGGTCGTTCCCGTTTGTGTTTTTATTCCCCATGTCAGATGTTTATTTGCAATATCATCTGATCCGTTATATTTCTCATGTTCTCAGGTACTTATATTGTTCTATGAAGTTTATAAACAATTGTTAATAAAAAGGGTTAATTCTAAGTTGATGTAAGGTTGATATTAAGAGCTTAAATTATTTGCATTGAGGTAAAATACCTCATATCTTTGACACATCAGGTAAGCGATAAAAGGTTACTCTGAAATAGTGGAAATGGGGAAAGACTCTTAACTGGGTAAATAACCGGATCATTCAGACCTCCGGGTCTGCACTGTGTAAGAGTCAGAGGTTGAACAGAAAAGAGCAGTCTTGATCGTTCAGTCGACCCGATAAAACGCTGGTCGTTCATTAGAAGGTTGAGTTTAAGGCCGGGAAAAAATGGAGGTGCAAATCTCGTAAAATATTCCGGGGGGCACGAAGGTTGCAAAGTCTGAAATGTTCCGTACAGCAGAAATTCTGATCGCAAGTGAAGGATCACACTGTATCCCGTATTACACTCCGTCCCGGAAGGTCAACCGAAAGGGAAACCGAAAGGACAGCCGGAAGGTGTTACTATAACAGGTAGCATCCGAAAGCCATGGGCTGCAAAACTAAGCAACTTAATGCGCAGGCATGAAGGTGACGAAAATGTGGCCAACCATGATAACCGTAGCCTGGCGCCGCCGATGAAGCAATTTAAAAGCGACGAAATGGGAACAGCTCGAAAGGGTCGTTCCCATTTGTGTTTTTATGCCCCAAGTCCAAAATTCTTAATTATTATCCCAAAAAATTAATAATTTTGAAGTTAACTTAAACAAGACAATGTATAGATCTATTGAAATATGCGCAGGCGCAGGAGGACAAGCACTTGGTTTGGAACTTGCAGGTTTCGAACATTTGGCTCTGGTTGAAATTGAACCTCTTGCATGCCAAACTTTGAAGTTAAACAGACCAAATTGGAATGTGTTGAATTGTGATATCAAAGATTTTGATGCAACCGTTTATAAAAATATTGATTTGCTCGCTGGTGGGGTACCATGCCCTCCTTTTTCGATAGCAGGAAAACAATTAGGTCATTTAGATGAAAGGGATCTTTTTCCTGAAGCATTACGGTTAATAGAGGATTGTAATCCCAGGGCAGTAATGCTTGAAAATGTTCGTGGATTACTTGATGATAAATTTATAAATTTCAGAAATAAAATACTTGATAAATTGTATTCTTTAGGTTATCACTGTGATTGGAGATTAGTTAATTCATCTAATTATCAAGTTTCACAATTAAGGCCAAGAGCGATACTTATTGCTCTAAAAAAGGACATATTTGTAAATTTTTATTGGCCGTCCCCACTTCAGGAAAAACCTAAAACCATCGGGGAGTTGCTTTATGATGAAATGGCATCATTAGGCTGGGAAAATGTAGACAATTGGATGATTCAGGCTCAGGGAATTGCGCCAACCTTAGTCGGTGGATCAAAAAAACATGGGGGTGCTGATTTAGGGCCAACAAGATCACGACAAGCATGGGCCGTTCTTGGAATTGATGGAAGCGGTTTAGCTGACCAGCCTCCTGCAAATTGCTCAAAAATAATGCCAAAACTTACTTTAAAAATGGCTGCACTGGTTCAGGGATTCCCAAAAGATTGGAAATTTGTCGGGAAAAAAACACCTGCCTACAGACAAATTGGTAATGCCTTTCCACCTCCGGTTGCGCATGCAATAGGTTTATCAATAAAAAAAGCACTCGAAGATTCTGACACAGAAAGCTACAAAAGGGAACGGTTCAAGAGCGAAACTTCGGAAGTTCTTTGTTAATAATGTTGGAAAAGTTCTTAATTCAGACCAATTAAGAGAAATAGCAGGAACAAGCGAATGGGCAAGACGTGTTCGTGAACTACGAAATGAGGAAGGATTAAATATTGTAACACATAACGATAGAAGTGATTTAAAACCTGGTGAATATATTCTGATAAACTTGAAAACAACTCCTTCATTTGAAAGATGTATTTCAAATGAGCTAAGAGCATTTGTCCTTGACAGGAATGGATTTACATGTCAAATGTGCGGAGCTGCCGCAGGAGAACCACATCCTTATGATAGTAGCCGAAGAACACGTTTACACATAGGACATTTTATAGATAAATCAATGGGAGGTAAAGATGAGCCTGGTAATTTAAGGGCAATTTGCTCTGTTTGCAATGAAGGAGCTTCAAATTTAACTTTAAATAGACCGGATACAATTAAATTGCTTGCACAGATTAGAAGAGCACCAATCAAAGATCAACTTGATGTTTTAAAATGGCTTGTCACAAAATTTCCAATTCAAGTGACTGAAATAATAAAAAACAAATAATATTCAACTCAAAAGATTGATGGGGAGATTATGTTTGCCCCCTAACCGGATTAAATTGAATAAAGTTTACAATCGCCGGACTGTCATCCCTCCATCCACCACCACAACCTGTCCGGTTGAATAAGGCATACTTCCGTTTGCCATAGCTGCGGCCACCTTCCCGATATCAGAAGGTATACCCCACCGCTGCTGGATAGCCAATCCGTTTTTGAATAATTTGTCGTACTTCTCCTGAACCCTGGCCGTCATATCAGTTTTAATTACACCAGGTTGTATTTCGTAAACCGGGATATCAAACTCACCTAGCCGCGATGCCCATAATTTTGTTGCCATAGCAACCCCGGCTTTTGATATACAATATTCTCCACGGTCAACAGAGGCCACAGTTGCAGATACAGACGAAACATTAATAATACAATAAAACTCACCAGGCTTTTCCTTCTTACTCTCAATCATCCGGCCGGCAACCATTTGTGTTAAGAAATATGGACCTTTGAGATTGACATTCAGAACATATTCAAAACTCTCTTCAGTTGCTTCCAGGATATCTGTCCGGTCAGGGGGAGCGATTCCGGCATTGTTTACAAGGATATTAATCTTTCCGAACATGGCCATAACATCTTCAACCATACGGCGGCGATCTTCTTTTTTTGACACATCCCCGCAGAAATATGCTGCCTTAATTCCATAATTACTCAGTTCGTCAAGGATATTCCTTACAGAGGTTTCAGGGCGTATTCCGTTGATAGCCAAATCAAAGCCAGCTTTTGCCAGCTCAACTGCAATTCCAAGTCCGATGCCTCTGGTTCCGCCGGTAATAAGTGCGGTTTTTGACATAATTCTATAATATATTTAGTAGATATTTCAAATAGAAAATTATTTCCTCTGTTCCTGATTAATACTCAGTATACCAGATCCGGGATTTCAACCCAACTCTTTTTTGCCCAGCTTTCGAGACCTTTTTCGGCCAACTGTACTCCCCTGGCCCCTTCAATCAGGTTCCAGCGGAACGGCTCATTTTTTACTACATGTTTCAGAAACAGTTCCCATTGAATTTTGAAGGCATTGTCAAAAACCTGCTGTTCCTGTACTTTTGTCCACCCATCATAAAAATTGATCTGATTCTGAATATCCGGGTTCCAGACCGGGACAGGCGTATTTACATATTGTTGGGTCCAGCACTCCCTCAATCCGGCAACGGCTGAACCTTTTGTCCCGTCAACCTGAAGGGTCAACAAATCATCACGGCGGACACGCGTCGCCCATGAAGAGTTGAAATGGGCAATTATGCCACCTTCAAGCTCAAAAGTAGTATATGCCGCATCATCGGCCGTACATTTATAAATATTGCCCTGCTCGTCAACCCTCTCCGGAATATGTGTCGCACCCAGGCAAAATACCCCTTTTACATTTCCAAAAAGGTTATCAAGAACATACCGCCAATGGCACAACATATCAACAATAATTCCTCCATCATCTTCCTTACGGTAATTCCAGCTTGGACGCTGGGCCGGTATGTCAAAACCCTCGAAAACCCAGTACCCAAACTCTCCCCTGACTGAAAGAATCTTTCCAAAAAAATCGCTCTCAATCAACCGTTTGAGCTTAACTAATCCGGGCAACCACAATTTATCCTGTACGACCCCGTGTTTAACACCTGCTTTTTCACATACCTTATATAGTTCAAGAGCAGTAGCGGTATCAACTGCAACTGGTTTCTCACAATAAACATGTTTACCTGCCATTGCCGCCATTATCACGGCTTCGGCCCTGCGACCAGTTGTCTGGGCATCAAAATATATCTGATATGCCGGATCCTGCATTACTTCATCAAGATTTGTAGTCCATTTGGCAATTCCGGACATCTGAGAAAGCTTCAGAAGTTTAACTTCATCACGGCCAACAAGTACCGGATCGGGAATAATAAATTCAGAAGGAGTCACCTGTACCCCACCCTGTTTAATAATTTCCACGACAGATCGCATCAGATGCTGGTTTGTACCCATGCGGCCTGTAACACCGTTCATGATTATTCCAACTTTGTGAATGATAATTTTCTCACTCATTGCATGCTATATTTGATTTGTTAATAATCCGGTTATATGTATTGGCAGCTACTGGCCGTTGGCAACTGTAAACCGGCTGCAAGCTGCCGGAAGCAAGTTGCTTTTAGTAAAACATTCGTAATCAGGTTTTAGTGAGATAGGCTTGTTTAATTTTTTCAAGATAGGCTTTCTGGTCATTAGCCCAGTATTTATCTGAAAAAATTTCCACTTCATTAAATCCTTTGAATCCGCAATCTTCAACCCAACCCCGTATTTCCTGTATATTGATGCATCCGTCCCCCATCAGTCCCCTGTCGTTTAATAAATCTGTTGTCGGAATATTCCAGTCACAAATATGAAATGCAAATAACTTATTCAGGGCAGCGCACCGTCTGATTTCCTGTCTGAGAGTCTCATCCCACCAGCAATGATAGACATCAACAGCCACTCCAACCCATTCAGAATTAATCATCTCAGCTATATCATTAGCTTGTTTCAAGGTATTAATGGCTGAACGGTCAGCGGCATACATCGGGTGGAGAGGTTCAATAGCCAGCTTTATCCCTGCATTTCGGGCAGCAGGCAAAATCCGTTGTATCCCTTCAGTAATCTGTTCCCTGGATTTTTCCGGTGACTGGCCCCTTTCTGCTCCTCCGACCAGTACAATTAATGGCGCACCCACACCAGCAGCCTGTTCAATAGCCATAAGATTATCCTCAATTGCCGATTCACGCTTTCCGGCATCCACGGAAGGAAAAAATCCACCACGGCAAAGTGAGACAACATTCATTTCATGATCGTCCAATAGAATTTTAACATCTTTCAAGTTCTTATTTGCCAGCACATTCCGCCAAATTGTTATGGCATAGATACCGGCATCGGAAAAGTTTTTTACACAATCTTCTATACCCCATGGTTTGGTTGTCATGGTGTGAACACACAATTTTGAAAGGTCATCCATTTTTAAAACCATCACTTTAGATTAATCCATTATAAAAAGTGTAGTACCTTTCGCCCGATAATAATTTCGACAGGTACAGGGCAGTTTCACGAATATGATAATCGCCCCACATTGATGATTCATTACATGGTATTTTATAACCTTCCCGGATATGATCCCAGCCATTCGGACGATGATACACCGAATGCAGCAAAACTCCATGATGTTCTGAATTAACAGATAAATAAGGGGTTTCAAGCAATCGGGAGACCACGGTTAATCCTGCCTGCCACATGCGCGATCCATCAGCCGCCCTACCTTTTGACCCCAGATAGTGTCCAAGACGCAACAGGCCTTGTGCTCCGATTGCAGCCGCTGAACTATCAACAGGTTCGAAATCATTAAAAGGATCAGCCGGTTTGGTTAGCCAGTTGTCTGATTTTGCCAACCACGGTGCAGCAGAATCCCAATAAGGAATTCCATCACTACAGGTATGATCAACATAGAAATCGCAGGTTGCTATAGCACCTTTTAGCAATTTGCCGGTTACCTCTTCCCTTCTTCCTGAATTTTCAAATTCTTCATTGGAATATGCATCCAAATATTCCAGTTCTTCAGCGAATCCAAGCATAGCCCATGCGAGGCCACGCATCCAGGTTGAGAAGCCTGAGTATCCCTGTTGTGAATTGGGACAACGGTAGCCCCCATCATTGGGATTGAAAACAGATTCATGGGCAGTACGGCCCCATTCGTCATAAATGTCCCGACCTTCATTATAATAAATTGAATATTTGGCCGTGGCGAGCATATGGTCTATTCCCCTACCAAAAAGCGAAATTCTGATATCATTCTCTCCAGGTAAAAAATGGCCCAGCTGATGGGCTATCATTAGTACCCTGCACGACCGGATTGTATCGACAAACAAGGAATGAGGGCCGTTAAAGGAATATATAAAACCTCCTTCGTCTGTCCTGCTCCAACGGCTTGCCTGTAAGGCTCCTGATGCTTTTAAAGCCAGCTCATAAAAGTTTTTCTCCCATTCATTATAAGTTATTTTTCCTTCATTCATCAGCCGGTGAAGATTTCCATAAGTGCTGATATTGTTGAACCCGTGATCGTGAACCCCAATATTACTGATGTGGTGCGCCATTTTTTTGACAGTATTTTCGCGGCCTGTCCTGAGAAAAGTTTCATCACCCGTGGCATCAAACTGCAGTATTGCAGATCCAAACTGAAAACCCTGAGTCCATTCTGTCCAGCCCCGGGTTGAATATTTCCCCCCGATGGTAAAAACAGGGGCTCCGGAACCACCGTCAAATTCCGACTCAATTCTGAGGATTTTTTCTCCTGACAAATTCCAGAACCGAACTAATTTCTCCGTTAAATCTTCAGTCTTAATGTTGTAATCAATTATCATACAGCTAATTTATCAAGATTATATTGTTCTGGCCTTAAATAACTTTTGAGTTATTATTTGTCTTTATACAGATCAGCGGGATTTACAATAGATAGCTCATATAAAAAATCTCCGATTTTTTCGGTAATGAATCTGAAAAAAGTCTCCCCTTTCCTGGCGGTCGCCAGTACAGGATTTCCAATACCTGTGTCTTTGGTAACACTGGTCCATTTGCGCTCTGCCCACGCCCAACCTTCATTAAGTGCGGCAATGCTGAAAACACGGGCATGGCCATCCCCCGCCTCAGACAATGGAAGAACAAGTCCTGCTGACAAATACTGCATTAAACTGGTCTCGGTCTCTCCGGCGTGTTCACCCTTGGCACTAAAATAGTGCTCAGCTCCAGGAATTCTGAACCAATTACACTGGCAGATAATCATTTTCGGAAACAGCAGATTTAACTCTCTGATAATCTGCTTAAAATCATTTCCCCCGTGGGTATTTAGAATAACAAGTTTCATAATCTCCTGACGGTCAAGAACCGTAATCAAATCCTTCAGAATTATAAGTTGGGTTCCCGGGTTAAGGTTCAAATCTAATTTCACATCAGGTTGGCCAGTATTTACCCCGTAGGGAATTGTGGGCAAAACAATCAGTTTGGCCCCACGGTTAAAGGCCAACCGGGCAGATTCGGCAGCAATATGATCGGCCAATATATTATCTGTACCATAAGGAAGATGATAATTATGAGCTTCTGTAGCTCCCCATGGGAGCACAGCAAGGTGAATGTTAGCCAATTTAACAGATTTCCAGGTTGTTTCTGACAGAATATAAGGACGCATTATTACCATTATTTAAAGTCTAAAATTAATAAAACTATCCAAACCTTATATTGTTGAATTATTATCTTTGTAGCTCAATAAAATAACATCATCTAATTTTATTATGAAAATCAACGCTTTAAAAATTACTACCCTGGTTATTCTGCTTTTATGCTCATTAGCAGGAATATCACAGGTTACTCTGCCCCCTCTTTTTAATTGTAATATGGTTCTCCAGCAGGGGATTCCGATTCCTGTTTGGGGATGGGCTTCACCAGGCGAAAAAGTAACCGTCACTTTAGATAAAAATGTTGCAGTCACACTTACCGGCAAAAACGGGAAATGGCGCGTAAACCTTCCTAAAATGAATTATGGCGGTCCCTATAAGATGACTGTAAAAGGGAAAAACTTCCGCACTATTGAGAACATAATGATCGGAGAAGTTTGGGTTTGTTCAGGACAATCGAATATGGAGTTCAGAGTAATTTCGGCTAAAAATAGTGCGTCCGAGATCGCATCGGCCAATTATCCCAATATCAGATTTTTCACAGTAAAGAAGAGGGTTTCTCAAAAACCTCAGGAAAATCTTGAAGAGGGCGAATGGTGGGTCTGCACCCCTGAGACAGTTCCGGATTTCTCAGCTGTCGGTTATTTTTTCGGACGTAATCTTCTTGATAAGTTAAAGGTTCCGATTGGCCTGATCAACACATCATGGGGAGGAACTGTGGCCGAAACTTGGACAAGCGCACAGACTATTGAAAATGACCCTGATCTTAAGGATAAACTGAAAGAATTGTCAGGTATTGATATGGCTAAAGGCAAGGAGAAGAAAATGGCAGACATTCTTGCTTTATTGAAAGAAATTCCTAAAAAAGACCAGGGTCTGATAGATGGAGTTGCTGTTTATGCAGATCTGAACCTTGATGATACCGGCTGGGCTGAAATCACTCCTGAAAGAGTTTGGGAAGAAAGTGGTTATGTTGGAATTGACGGAATTGCATGGTACCGGAAAACTATCGAATTGACCGCTGAACAGGCAAAAGCTGCCAAAATGATAAGCCTGGGTGCAATTGATGACAATGATAACACCTGGATAAACGGAACAAAAATAGGTTCAACTAAGAGTCATAATGAAAAAAGAAATTATAAGATTCCTGCTAATACATTGAGAGAAGGTAAGAACGTGATTTCAATCCGTGTTGAAGATAACGGCGGAAGCGGAGGTTTATACGGTGGAACTGATGATAAATACCTTCAGATAGCTGATAAAAAACTCAGTTTGTCAGATAAGTGGAAGTTCAAAGTGACTGAAGCAAGAATCGCATCGCTGGATTATTCTCCGAACGATTACCCAACCCTGCTTTACAATGGAATGATCAACCCGATTATCCCTTACGGAATCAGAGGGGCAATATGGTATCAGGGGGAATCCAATGCTTCAAGGGCCCGGCAATATAAACGAATTTTTCCGGAGATGATCAAAGATTGGAGAACGAAATGGAATCAGGGCAATTTCCCGTTCCTCTTCGTTCAGCTGGCAAATTTTAAAAAATCTGTTAAGGTTCCTGGTGAGAGCGAGTGGGCTGAATTACGCGAAGCTCAGACACAAACCCTCCAGCTCGAAAACACGGGAATGGCTACAATTATTGATGCTGGCGACGCTGATGACATACATCCAACAGATAAACAAGTCGTTGGCTATCGTCTATCATTGGCTGCCCGTAAAGTAGCCTATGGCGAAGCACTCGTTTATACAGGTCCGACATACAAAGAAATGAAAATTGAGAAAAACAGGATATATATTACATTTGATCATGTTGGCCAGGGGTTAAAGGTGAATAACCGGTACGGATATATTAATGGTTTTACCGTTGCCTCCGGGGGTGGCGATTTCAAATGGGCCAAAGCCACTCTCATTAATGAAAACACGGTGATGGTAATCAGTGAGGCTGTAGCGAATCCGGCAGAAATCAGATATGGCTGGGCTGACAATCCCGATGATTTGAACCTTTACAATACAGAAGGCCTGCCCGCCAATCCTTTCAGAACTGACTCACGGCCTGGAATAACAAAATAACAAGGAAGAAAAATAAAAAGAATTGTCTCAGGTATTATTTTTTGAGACAATTCTTTTTTACTTATAAGATAGCATGCCTATAAATGGATAACCGGGAATATTGAAAAATCTTTGGAATATGCTATCTACTCCAATAAAAATGGCCATAACCTTCCGGATAACATGGCACTTTCCCAAATTTTAAACGGCTTTCCGGAAAGTGAAATCCCGTACTCCTCAACAGCCTGGGCGAAAGTAACCCCCTTCCGGAACAACCAATACAAATGACTATCAAATAGTTGCCCGGGAGTAATCTTCCTGTTAACCGTCACAGCCAGATCAAACAGATCTTTTTTAATCAAAGCTTCAGAAATTGGCAGGTTTTTATCCTTGTGTAACAGAGGTTCATGAACCTGCAATTTATTCAAAGATCTATAAAAAAGACGGAAATTATCGAACTGAATTTTATAGGAATGTGTTTTCCCGGTAAGCTTTCTTGTGAAATTAAACCGGAGATAATCTGGTTTTATCATAAACTGACCTGATTTAATTTCTAACGCTTCATCAACAGTTAAGCCGTAGTTATAAAGCAGAAAAAGTATAATACGCTGTCGGTCAGACTCACACCTGCCCATAAATGCCCGGATATCATCCGGCGAAAAAAAATCATCCATAAAAATTTCTCTGACTTATAGTTTCCAGGTTACAGTATAGAATTAATTAACTACAAATATATTCATTTATTTAAATTAAGAACCGTGAAAATATTAAAAACTATCTGATAAGCGAATACAATAAACTGATCTCCTCCGCCCAAATGCTTTCATCGGGAGTCTCAAGGATAATGGGTAAATTTTCAAAACGCTGATCATTCATCAGCATCGTAAAAAGTTCCATGCCTATAAAACCGCGACCTATATTGTCATGTCTGTCGACACGGGTGGAGAGTTCCTTCTTAGAGTCGTTAAGATGTATGGCTTTCAGATATTTCCAACCAACAATTTCGTCAAATTTTGCAAAAGTATCCTCAAATGCATCCTTACTTCTGATATCATATCCTGATGCAAATGTATGACATGTGTCAATACAAACACCTACCCGGGATTTATCTTCCACCTGGCTGACAATCTCGGCGATCTGTTCAAATGTATATCCCATATTAGTTCCCTGGCCAGCTGTATTCTCTATCACAGCTGTAACTCCATGAGTCTTTTCCAATGAGATATTTATAGATTCCGCGATACGTCTCAGACAAAGGGTTGGAGAAATAATATTAAGATGACTCCCCGGATGAAAGTTAAGCATTTTCAATCCAAGTTGTTCACATCTGTTCATTTCATCATTAAATGCTTCCCGAGATTTGGTAAGTCCCTCTTCCCCTGGATGCCCAAGATTGATCAGATAACTGTCATGAGGAAGTATCATCTCACTAAGAAATCCATTATCAGCACAATTCTTTTTAAAATCATCAATATTTTTTTTTGATAACGGAGAAGCATTCCACTGCCTTTGGTTCTTTACGAATAGTGCAAAGGCCTTTGCACCAATATCTTTTGCATTTAGCGGTGCATTCTCAACACCACCGCCGGCACTTACATGTGCACCTATATACTTCATTTAAAAAAGATTTAACAAATTGAACAATTTTAGTAATTTAGAAAAGTTCTTACCTGCGAATAAGGGCCGGGTAAATATGACAAATAAATATGATTTCAATACACAAGTTACCTGAAGTTTTATTTTGAAATTGAGTTAAAATATATCACTTTAGCATTCAGAAAGGCAACCATCCAACCATTACTAATAATGAAACAGATCCGGTTCATCTTTGTTTACATTTTTTCAATACTATTTGTATATTGCTCATTTGCTCACGAGAATAAAGAAGGATCAGAAGGACCCGAAATAAAAACCGGCTGGAATTTTGGAGCAATACCAACGATATCTTTTGATGCAGATCAGGGATTTCAGTATGGTGCTGCAGTAAATTTCTATAATTTCGGTGATGGAAGTACCTTCCCGTTATATAAACATTCCCTCTATTATGAAATTTCACACTATACAAAAGGAAGTGGAATATACCGGTTTTATTACGATTCTGAGTGGCTGGTTCCAGGTATACAGGTAACGGCCGATTTGAGCTTTTTACCGGATCAGGCTTATGATTTTTATGGCTTTAATGGCTATGAATCTGTACTGAACAAAAATTGGGAGGATCAGCGTTCGAATGACTACAAAACACGAATGTTTTATAAATATCAGCAAAAGCTCTTCCATTTTAAAACCGATTTTCAGGGAAAATTCCCGGGTTCACATTTAGGATGGATTGCCGGATTTAATCTGCTAAACTTCAGTGCTAACTCCGTAGATATCGATAAGCTTAATAAAGGAAAAGAGGGAAGCGATAAGCTACCATCTGTTGAGCAGCAACCCGGTCTGTATGAAAAATATATAGAATGGGGACTGATAAACAAGAAGGAAGCTGATGGTGGCTTTATTCCTGAACTTAAGGGCGGACTCGTTTATGATTCCCGGGATAATAAGTCAAACCCGATGAAAGGGGTTTGGACGGAAGCCGTCATCGCCATTGTGTCGAAATTTATCGGTGCAGAAAGTGGGTTTTCGAAATTTTCGTTCACACACCGACAGTATTTCACACTCATTAAAGAGGATCTTTCTTTTGCGTACAGACTTAACTGGCAACAAACCATTGGCGGACAGGTTCCTTTTTATTATCAGCCGCAAATCATCACCTCTGTTATGAACGGACCTTCTTCAACAGGTCTTGGTGGTGCAAAAAACCTTCGTGGGGTGCGACGAAACAGAATAGCTGGTGACGGTTATATCCTTGGCAACTTAGAATTAAGGTGGAAGTTTACACGGTTTATGCTGATCAATCAAAATTTCTATCTGGGATTGAACGGATTCATTGATTTTGGGAAGGTTGTAAAAAAGATCGAAACAGGAAATATGAATTTTCCCTCAAACGAAATAGTGACGGATTATTTTAATAAAGGAGCCGAACAGCTTCACACAGGTTATGGTGCCGGATTTCGTCTTGTAATGAACTACAATTTTGTAGTCGCGATTGACTATGGAATTGCCTCAAAAGATCAGGATGGCGATTCCGGTATTTATATTGGGCTGAATTATCTTTTTTAAGATTATGTAAATAAGCATTTTAACTTTATTACTGATATTTCTAAATTAATATTACCATGAGAACGGCATTAATTGCAGGTGCATCTGGCCTTGTAGGCAGGGAATTGACCAAAAAACTTATAAATTCGGATCAATATAGTCTGATTTATATCATTTCAAGAAAAAAGAGCGGTCTTGTTGATGAAAAAATAAGAGAAATTGTGATTGATTTCGAAAGGATAAATGAGTTGAGTTTTGAAGAACCTGTGGAAGATCTGTTTTGCACACTTGGAACTACGATGAAAAAAGCAGGTAGCCGGGAAAATTTCAAAAAGGTCGACTATGAATATGTTGTTGCCTTTGCCAGATTAGGTAAGAGAATAGGAGCATCTAAATTTTTGGTTATCAGCTCAATGGGAGCTAATCCAAAATCAATGGTTTTCTACAATTCCATTAAAGGGAAAACCGAAGAAGCTTTAATTAATATAGGCTTCAAACAACTGGTAATACTGCGACCCTCATTACTGTTGGGCAAAAGGTCAGAAAAGAGATTTGCAGAAAGATTGTCCGGATTTATAATGAAATACTTAAATTTCTTAATTCCTGATAACTACAAGGCAATCAGGGCGGAAAAGGTTGCAGGGTTCATGTTGAAAATGGCCCTGAAGTCGACCGGCACTGTTTCATTGGTAAAATCCGGGGATATGATACGGAACTGATTTAAAGTTTGTGAATATTTGTATTATTTCCTTAATATACTATTTAAACCTATCAAAATCTTTTGTTCCCGGCTTTCAGTTTATTAGGTTTGTACCAGGTATGTCAAAAATAATCTGAATTTTATTATTGAATTATGAAATGGGCATTTTTTCTTCTGACTGTCTTGATACTGACTTCGTATGGGTGTAAACAGAAAGAACAGGAATTTTTCAATCAGGGCCTTGCAAAGTATAACCAGCGAGACTACATGGGAGCAATTGCCGGTTATACAACTGCTATTGAGATTAACCCAAAGTTCGCGATGGCATTTAACAACAGGGGTAAGGCAAAGTATTATCTTCAGGACTATATGGGGGCAATTATTGACTTTACAAAAGCCAAAGAGATTGACCCCAATCTTGAGAGGGCCTATTTCAATATAGGCAATGCAAAGTATAAACTACAGGAGTATGAGGGAGCAATTGAAAGCTTCACCAAAGCGATAGAAATTAACCCAAAGGATGCATCTGCTTTTTTTAACAGGGGATATGCAAAGAGTGACATCATGGACTATACGGGTGCAATTGCCGACTTTACCAGAACTATCGAAATAGATGCCAGGTTCTCCAAGGCTTATTTCAAAAGAGGACTTCTGAAAATCAGTTCGGGAGATTTAGAGAGCGGATGCCTTGATTTAAGTAAGGCAGGTGAGTTAGGGATAGCAAAAGCCTATGACGAAATAAAAAAATTCTGTCAGAAAAACGGCTGAGAAATTCTTTCTATTTGTGTTCTGACAATTTTGATACCGGAAACTGAAATTGAATTTACCTATTCCGAAGCAGGGGTTCTACCAACCGAAAAAATTCTTACCTTTGCGGCTCAAAATTGATTAATGCAAAATATCAGAAATATAGCGATCATTGCACACGTCGACCATGGCAAAACGACATTGGTAGACAAGATGATCATGGATTCCAATATCTTCAGAAACAACCAGAATCCCGGAGAATTAATCCTCGACAGTAATGATCAGGAACGTGAAAGAGGTATCACAATTCTTGCCAAAAACGTTTCAGTTGTTTATAATGGTACTAAAATAAACATCATCGACACTCCGGGCCATGCCGATTTTGGTGGTGAAGTAGAACGTGTCCTGAACATGGCGGATGGTGTGCTTCTGTTGGTTGACGCCTTTGAAGGGACCATGCCGCAAACCAGGTTTGTACTTCAGAAAGCTATTCAACTGGGATTAAAACCAATCGTAGTCATTAATAAAGTTGACAAACCCAATTGCCGCCCCGACGTTGTTCACGAGCAGGTTTTTGAATTGATGTACAGCCTTGACGCATCGGAAGACCAGCTTGATTTCCCGACTATTTATGGATCTGCCAAGCAAAACTGGATGAGTAAAGACTGGAAGATCCGGACCGAAAACATTTCTGAACTGTTTGATGCCATAATTGAGCATATACCGGCACCAAAAGAAAATGCCGGGACTCCTCAGATGCTTGTTACATCTCTCGACTATTCCCAATATGTAGGACGAATAGCTATCGGAAGGATACACAGGGGCGAACTGAAGGAAGGGATGAACGTCTCGCTCGTTAAACGTGACGGCACTATCTCCAGGACCCGGATTAAGGAGCTTCATGTTTTCACAGGCCTCGGAAGGGAAAAGGTATCAGTTGCCGGCAACGGTGATATTTGTGCCTTGGTAGGAATTGATGGATTCGAAATTGGCGACACAGTTTGCGATTACGAAATTCCTGAACCACTTGAGCCTATTTCCATTGATGAACCAACCATGAGCATGTTGTTTACAATAAATAACTCTCCGTTTTATGGCAGGGAAGGGAAGTTTGTAACCAGCAGGCATATTCATGACAGACTTATGCGTGAACTTGAGAAGAACCTTGCATTACGTGTTGAGACAACCGATTCGGCTGATGCATGGAACGTGCATGGTCGCGGGGTACTCCATCTCTCCGTTTTGATTGAAACTATGCGCCGTGAAGGTTATGAACTTCAGGTTGGACAACCACAGGTTTTGTATAAAGAGATTGGCGGTGAAAAATATGAGCCAATCGAAATGTTGCATATTGATATTCCGGAAGAATTAAGCGGCACTGCGATTGACCTTGTCACGCGACGAAAAGGGGAAATGCTGAACATGGAACGTAAGGGGGACCGGACTAACCTTGAATTTCATATCCCATCACGCGGAATCATTGGATTACGTACAACCATGATGACCTCAACACAGGGAGAAGCAGTAATGGCACACAGGTTTATTAAATATGATCGTTTCAGGGGACCGATAGAAACTCGCCTGAACGGTTCATTAGTTGCCCTCGAAACAGGGACGGCTTTTGCATACGCTTTGAATAAACTTCAGGACAGAGGAAGATACTTTATCGATCCTCAGGATGAAATATATGAAGGTCAGGTAGTTGGCGAAAGCAGCCGCGAAGGCGATCTCGCCATGAACCTCACTAAATCAAAAAAACTGACAAACATGCGGGCATCAGGTTCAGACGATAAGGTAAGACTTGCACCTCCAATAAAGTTCAGCCTCGAAGAAGCCCTCGAATATATACAGAAAGACGAATATGTTGAAGTAACGCCCAGGTCTATCAGACTCAGGAAAATACAGCTAAATGAAAATGACCGCAAGCGGACTGCCAAAAAAATAGTCTAACTATAGATTCAATTCCAGGTCATCTATGGAATCCGATTACTTATCAGTCTGCTCAGGAGCCATTGTTTTGATTTTTCGATCTGTTCAGGATAGGTCCAATGCCCTGTCTCCTGAATAATCAACAGCTCTTTAGGGGCAGTTATTGAGTTGTAAGCTGAATAAGTTGAAGTAGGCGGACAGGTAACATCGTTAAAACCCCACGAATAAAATCCCGGAACCTTTATGTTTTTGGCAAAATTAACTACATCGTAGTATTTCATTGTTTCAATTTTCTCTTTCACAGGCTTAACATCACGAAACATATGAGGCCATCCGCCGGCACGATTTGAAAGATATCCGGTCACATCGCAGAGTGCGGGATAAAAACAAGCAAGGTATTTGACCCTGTTGTCAAGCGCGGCTGTCACAATTGATAATGCACCACCCTGGCTTCCACCTGTGACAGCAAGGGTTGACCCGTCAAATTCTTTAAGCGAGAAAATAAAATCAACTGCCCTTACGCACCCGAGATAAACCCTCTTATAATAATATTTATCACGGTCGTCAAGGTTAAAGGCAGGATATCCGTCCAAGGTAGTTTTACCGAGATCGCTGTATATACCAGGATCCATAATGACAGGGATTCCGTGTATACCGATTTCAAAAGTTATAATTCCCAAATCGGCAGTTCCGGCATCACCTGAATAAGGGCGTACCCCTGCTCCGGGAACTCTGAGCAAAGCTGGGTATTTGCCTGTTTTCTTAGGAATACAAACAATTCCGTAAAGACGCATTCCCGGCTTATAATTTTGAATGTTTGCCTGATAAACATTAGTCAGTTCGGTACACCTGTCAGGAAGCAAAGTAAGTTTTACATCCATAGGAACACTTGCCAGTTCACGTTTGGATTTATCCCAAAATTGGATAAAATCTGACGGATATTCTGCCGTTGGCTTGATTAATTCAGGATTAAAAGCGGCAGTAGCCAATGCTTCGTATTTAAATCCCTCGTATTCAGATACAACCTTGCAGCGTAAAAAGCCGGCCTCCTTTAAGGTGCCACCTACAATTACCATGCTTCCATCCTTAAGAACAGCAGAATCCTTCATAGACGGCATCATCATTTCCGGTCCAACCTCGTACCTGATTTTCACATTCTCCAGTGGTTCGCTGTTTTTCGTAACGAGCACCCTGAACCTGACATTTTCTCCCTTATTATAAACCCAGTCCTTATGGTCAGGGGTTATAACGACCTTCACCAATTTTTCGACAGGCTGAGCCTGTAAGCCGGCAGTGGTCAGAAACACGACTAAAATTGAAATAACGGATCGAATCAATTTCTTTTTTCCCATAGTGATTTTATTAAGTTTTAGTAAAAAATAAGTAAATGATTAATTAATATAGCCTTAACATGCCAAATAATTTCAAATAATTATACCACCAATCTCATTCCGATAAACCACAACTTTCTGAATAACCCCAATCATCACAAAAGACTCAAAAAGTTCCAGGGGTGTATGACTTGCCATAATAAATCGATATTGCCATTCAATGATTCGCCAAAATTAACAAAAACGCGCGTTTTTAACTCCCGAAAAATATATTTTATTCAAGAGAATTTACAAAAATTCATCTTTATTCCCTCTTTTTTGCTAAAAAAACACTTTTTTTACAAGTATCTGCCTTTGTATTAATTTGATTATCTGTTTATTAAAAAATACTTTCGAATTTATCAAAAATATTAGTACTATGTGTTGCATAGTACTATCTTTTGTATGTATATTTGTAATGCATACATCAAGGTTTAAGATGGTAGTATTAAAAATGAAAATAATGAAAACACTGATTAAAAAATTGAAATTTGGAATTTTATTTACTGTTGTTGTTGTTCTCGTTTCGTGTGGTAACTGCCATACGTTAGTAACTGAATTAGGATTGAATTCAATTCATCAAACTGTTCCTTCTTTGGCATTAACAGCTACAAAACTTACAGGCAGCAAGATATCGCAATATTTAAGAAACTCTTCAGTTAGCTTAAACGAAAAAAACGGAAATGTTAAGAAACAGAAGAAAGCGCGTTATAGCAAAATCGTAATGCCAATCACTATCGGAGTAACCGGAGCCCGCTTTGTAACTTCGAATAATTTATAAGAAAAAATAACGTAAAGATCTGACAAAATCATACTATTGAAAAAACAGTTTGCCATGTCAGTCTGAAACCGGAAGAATGTGAGAATAAAAATCAGCACAAAATGAAAAAGTCATGAACCTCGAAAACACAAAAGCTCAAATGAGGAAAGGTATTCTGGAGTATTGTATACTTTTGAACCTTTCAAGGAAACCATCATACGCTTCGGATATCATTGCCGAGATGAAAACAGCGCAGATGATTGTGGTTGAAGGGACTTTATACCCTCTTCTGACCAGGCTGAAAAATGACGGATATCTAAGCTATCGATGGGAAGAGTCGTTGCAGGGACCTCCCCGGAAATACTACGAACTGACCGGTGAGGGTAAATTATTCCTTGCCGAACTGGATATGGCCTGGAGTGATCTTGTCGATGCCATTAATCAACTAAAAAATAATAATCTATAGAAAATCGTTTCACCATGAAAAAAACATTTACAATCAACATTAGTGGCACAGTTTTTCACATCGATGATGATGCCTATGAAAGACTAAATAGTTACATCTTCCAGATCAACAGGCACTTCGGCAACGACGCCGACGCTAAGGAAATCGTCGAGGATATTGAATCAAGGATTTCCGAACTCTTTCAGGAGCGGGTTAAGGACGGTAGCGAAGTGATTACAATTTCGCAGGTAGACGAGATTATAAAGATTATGGGAATGCCTGAAGCCATTGCAGGTTCGCAGGATGAAGAAAAAATAACAACAAAAACTACCCGTACACGCGGAAGAAAACTTTACCGCGATCCCGACGACCGCGTTTTGGGGGGTGTATGCAGCGGACTGGGGATCTTTTTCAATATCGACCCGATTATCATACGGCTTATTTTTGTACTGCTTGTATTCCTTGGAGCAGGTTCGAGCCTGATTATCTATCTGATTTTATGGATAGTAGTTCCAAAAGCTGCAAATACAGCCCAACGGCTCGAAATGAAAGGGGAAGAGGTAAACATCAACAATATATCCAAGACAATAAAAGAGGAAATACAGGATGTTAAGGAAAACTATCAGAATTTCAGGGCCAATAAATCTTATATCAGGGGACGTGAAAGACTTGATGAAGCCGGAAATGTAGCATTTTCAGTTCTACGTGCCATTTTGAAAATCATTGCAGTGTTATTTGGGATAATATTGTTAGCTATTGGAATATTCTCAATAATAGCACTCTTTGCATCCCTTTTTATCTCAAGTGAATTCATTGGAATATCTCCTTTCGGCAACGGCATGCCACATTATCTGGATTTATTCGTAAACAGCGATACACTCTTCTGGTTTTATCTTGGAATGGGATTAACAATCGGGATTCCTTTGATTATGCTGGCGTATCTTGGGACAAAACTAATCTTCCGTTTCAAATCGAATAATCCTGCAATTGGCATTTCTGCACTTGCATTGTGGGTAGTTGGTGTCATACTTTTGATATTTGCATCGGTAAGAGGTTTCAGCGATTTTAAAAGCGTTTCTACAAGTACGAGAAATGAACCTCTGACTACAAAATCAGACACCCTGTACCTCAAAGTTGGTGCCGATGAATTCAGCGATTATATTGACTCAAACATCGATTTCGGAGGACTGCGGATAGCTTCCCTGAATGGGAAACAATTTCTCCTCAATCAACCCAGGCTGGATATTGTGAAAAGTGAAACCGGTGATTTTGGTCTTGTTATAAGATCCAAATCGAGGGGACGGGATTTGAACAGGGCTCAGAATAATGCGCGCGAGATCAATTACAAATTTACCCAACAGGATTCACTCATTACTTTTCAACCCTGGTTTTTGCTTCCGGATAAATCGGTCTGGCATAAACAGGAAGTTGATATAATATTGAAAGTTCCCGAAAATAAAACTATTTTTCTGAGTAATGAGATGGCAAAGATTATCTACGACATCAAAAATACCACTAATATGTGGGATGGTGATATGGTAGGAAAATACTGGTCTATGAGATCTGAAGGACTGGAACTTACACAAAGAAAACCTGCAAAGACCGAAACCATAAAAAAATCTAAATAATGAACCTGATTTACAGACTTGGTATTTTGGTTGCGTTAATAATTTCAGCATTGACGGGATCAGGACAAAGCAGATCATATCGTGTGTATGATGAATTTGCAAACCATGACGGCTTTACTTACCTGGCATTTTCAAAATCAATGATTGATGCAGTTAATTTAAATTTGGATGATGAGAATAAGAAAATCACAGGAGATTTAAATGAAATCAGAATTTTGATTTTAGATCGCGCGAAAAGTAATCTTGGTGGCTCACTATCAAAAATCATCTCATCGAAATTCAATAAACTGAATTTCAGAAAGGCAGAACCAAAAGATGGCAGTAATAACGACGATGTTGAATTCTGGCTTGAAGGTGACTCAAAAAGAGTCAAAGAGTGTCATGTCATTGTTAAGGACAACAAGGATAACCAGTTTAGTTGTCTGGTTTCTTTCTATGGAAATTTTAAGGTTGAAGATCTTGACAGATTAGAAAAATTCAGCAGAAGGCAAGGTAATAAATAAGGGTAAAGGTTAAAGGGTAAAGGTTAAAGGGTAAAGGTTAAAGGGTAAAGGTTAAAGGATGAAGGATGAAGGCTAATATCTAAATAAGACAGTCTTCTGAGAAACTATTCTGTGACACAAAAATATAATACAAAGAAACCTTCATCATTTATTTCCGAAACCGTTCCATTTCCCGTTCAGCATCCTTTGACTTCAGGCTTTGGCGCTTGTCATAGCTGGCTTTCCCGCGCGACAATGCAATCTCCATCTTGGCCAGGCCCTTTTCATTCAAAAACAACCTGACAGGAACAATGGTAAGTCCCGATTCTTTCAATTTGCGTTCAAGTTTGTTGAGTTCCCTTCTGCTCAGGAGTAGCTTACGCTCCCGTCGCACTTCATGGTTATTGCAAGTGCCAAAATCGTATTCCGAAATACTCAGGTTCTTTATAAAAAGCTCGCCTTCAATAAAATGGCAATACGAATCATTCATACTCACCTTACCCAACCTTATCGATTTAATTTCGGTTCCAAGTAAAACAAGTCCGGCTATATACTTCTCGATGAACTCGTAATCGAAGCTTGCACGCTTATTTTTGATATTAATATTTTGCTGAAGTATCATGTCCTAATTCCGGATATGCAAAATGCAAATTTAACAAAACCCTTCATAATTATTCAACAAAGCATAATGATATCAGAAATAAAGGCCCTGGAAGAAATTTATTTGGATTCTTTCTATCTTTACAGAAATAAGTTTATTTGCAAACAATGCTAACCTGAAATGAACGGATCAAGGTACAACATGGTGACAATACTGGGACCGACTGCCTCCGGCAAAACGACAGTTGCGGTTAACCTGGCATTAAAGCTTAACGGAGAAATTATATCTGCCGATTCGAGACAAATCTATCGTAAAATGGATATTGGAACAGGAAAGGACATAAAAGAGTACAATGTCAGCGGCGTTTATATACCCTGCCATTTGATCGACATTGCCGATGCCGGTTATCAGTATAACGTTTTTGAGTTTCAGCGTGATTTCCTAAAGGTTTATCAGTCACTTCGGGACAAAGGAAAATTCCCCGTGATGTGCGGAGGGAGCGGTATGTATATTGAAGCAGTTCTTAAAGGTTACCGGTTAATTCAGGTTCCGGTAAATGAATCACGCAGGGCGGAACTCCAGCTTTTATCTCTTGAGGCGCTGAAGAAAATATTAGAACAGTATAAATCAATAAATAATACAAGTGATACAGAAAATAAAAAGAGAGCTGTAAGGGCGATTGAAATTGAAGAGTTTTGTTTAGCGCATCCTGAAACTGATCTCTCCTTCCCAAAGATAAAGAGTTTAATAGTAGGGATTAAATATGATCGTGATTCTCAAAGACGGAGGATTACCGCAAGATTAAAACAGCGTCTTGCCGATGGCATGATAGAGGAAGTTCAAGGCCTGTTGGATAATGGCCTTAATCCTGAGGATCTTACCTATTACGGATTAGAATACAAATACATAACTAATTATATCAAAGGAAAGTTAAACTATGAAAAGATGTTTGCCGGCCTTAATACGGCAATACACCAGTTCGCAAAAAGGCAAATGACCTGGTTCAGAAAAATGGAACGGCAGGGATTTGAAATAAAATGGTTAGATGGCTTTATAACAACAAATGAAAAAACTGACAAAATTCTTTCCTGGCTTGACCAGTAATTTTCATTTGCACAAAGTACTGAACAAAACTATTCATAAGGGCGTTATGAATCAAAGAAGGTTATTCCAATCAAATAAGTGAGAATTAAGAAAGTTAAATGAGCATAATCATAAAAACCGAAGAACAGATCGAAGGTATCCGCAAAAGTTCCAGACTTGCAGGTGAGGTACTAGTCTATATCGAAGATTTTGTTAAAGAAGGTGTAAGTACAGGATACCTTGATCAGATGATCCATAATTTTATCGTCGGTCGTGGCGGAATACCTGCCACTATGAACTACAATGGATTTCCAAAATCCTGTTGCATATCATTAAATGAGATTATTTGTCATGGAATTCCATCAGATAAAGTTATATTATGTAGCGGCGATATTCTTAACATTGATGTGACGACAATATTGAATGGATATTTCGGAGATACCAGCAAAATGTATATTGTTGGTGAGGCATCGGCGGATGCAATTAAGCTTGTCAATGCTACTAAACATTGTCTTGACCTTGGTATAATGCAGGTCAGACCAGGAAACTATCTTGGCAATATTGGCCATGCAATATCGCGATATGCAATAGCCCAGGGCTTTACGGTAGTTTATGAGTATTGTGGACATGGCGTTGGTATTGAGTTTCACGAAGAACCTCAGGTGGATCATGCCGCACGGAAAAACAGTGGTCCAAAAATGAAGGAGGGGATGATTTTCACAATAGAGCCAATGATAAATGCAGGAAAACCTCGTGTGAAGGTTGATGAATCAGATGGTTGGACTGCCAGGACCACTGACAATAAACTCTCTGCCCAGTTCGAGCATACTATTTTGGTTACTAAAACAGGTTATGAGGTGCTGACTGACGTTTCGAACGAATATTCAACGTAAGATTCCCGGTTATTTACTAAGGCTGCAAATACTTCCTGATTGCTGAAAATGGGATCATCTTAATTCCTCTGGACTTCCAGTTACCGAAAGGAAGGGGTAAGTTAGGAAGTTCCTTGATCGCATCCATAATAACAAATACTTTTATCCCTCTTTCAGATAAACCTATAGCTGCCCTGTCAACGCATATATTAGTGGTTACACCATATATAAACACCTTTTCAGGATGAAGGATTTGTAATACTTTTTCAGTATGCGGGTTGCCTGTGAATACATCGAAAGCATCTTTTCTTATAACAATGTTCCGAAACTGTTCGTGATCATCGAATTGGGCAGAAATAACCATTTCATCATGCCAATCTATCAATAGGGGGGATTCGGGCTTAGTTTCACTAATAAATTCAGCACCAGGTGTTTCAGCCATGCAATGTTGCGGAAATTGTGTCACATAATCCGGCTGTGCAGAGATTTCTTCAGAATTTATAAAATGATAATCACAAGTATTTATCACTCTTATTCCTTCAGCTTTTGCAAAAGCTGTGATCTTCTTTAAGGCAGGCCTTATCTCTTCAGCACCTTTTACATAAAGCTTACCTGCCTGATCTATAAAATCTTCCTGGGTATCAACATTCCAGAAAAGAGTATTCAGTATACTCATAAAATTTCATTTTTAATAATATTAAAAGGTACTTAATTCCGTGCCTGTCGGGCTTTGAATTCTGATAATCCCTTATCAAGAAATTCAATAAAATGGTCTGGATTCAAATCCCTGACTGTCGGTGCAGTGAGCAGATCCTGATTTAGATCAAGTAGCACATAGTAAGGCTGTGCATTTACGCTGAACCTTGAAATTTGAAAATCTGCAAATTTTTTGCCAATTGTCTTTTTAATTTTTTTATCATAAGCCGACGTTATCCACTCGTGCGGTGGCAGCTCAGTTTTATCGTCAACATAAAGGGCTATAATCACAAATTCATTTTTAAGACGTTCCAGAACACGTGGATCTGACCAAACATTTGCTTCCATCTCCCTGCAATTTACGCAGCCGTGGCCTGTAAAATCAATAAAAACAGGTTTCTTTTGGACTTTGGCACAGGCGAGACCCTGATCAAAATCAAAAAAACCTTCCAGGCCATGAGGTAGTTCGAGAAAATCAGAAAATTTTGGCTTTTCGCAGGTTTCCCCTGATGGTTTCAGAAAGTTCGCATCTCCGGATGCGCGATCTGCCAGCTTCACCTCGTCCCTGACAATTTTATGAAGATCAAAATCGTGTGAAGTCATTGGCGGAAGATATCCTGAAATAGCCTTAAGTGGTGCTCCGAGCAGTCCGGGAATCAGGTAAACAACAAATGTGAAGGTTATCAATGCCATAATAAGGCGTGGAACAGATATATATTTTGTATCACTGTCGTGTGAAAATTTCATTTTTCCGAGCAAATAAAATCCCATCATCGTAAAAATAACGATCCAGAAAGCTATGTATATTTCACGGTCCAGAATTCTCCAGTGATAAGTCTGATCAGCAATACTAAGAAATTTAAGTCCCAGTGCCAATTCTATAAATCCGAGCACAACCTTAACGGAATTAAGCCATCCTCCTGATTTTGGCAAGCTTGACAACCATTGAGGAAATATCGCAAATAATGTAAAAGGCAATGCAAAGGCCAAAGAGAATCCAAGCATCCCAACAATAGGTTTAATCACCGCCCCACCTGCCGATTCAACCAGGATCGCTCCGACAATAGGTCCTGTACAGCTAAATGATACTAAAACCAAAGTTAAAGCCATAAAAAATGCCCCTCCAACACCACCTTTATCGACAAGCCGGTCAGTCCGGTTACCCCAGCTTCCGGGAAGCACAATTTCGAATGCGCCAAAGAAGGAAAAGGCAAAGACAACGAATATAATGAAAAACAAAACATTAGGTATCCAATGAGTACTTAACCAATTCGCAAAATCTGCGCCCAAAGTTAAGGCAATAACCGTTCCGATCAGGGTGTAAATAAGTATAATTGATCCGCCATAAGCTAAAGCCTGTATTTTCGCATGGTATCCCGATTTATTGCTGTTCATGAAAAAAGAGACGGTCATTGGGATCATCGGGAAAACACAAGGCGTGAGTATTGCAGCAAGACCGGCAATGAAACTGAACATCAGAAACCACCACAGATTATGTTTTGTAGTCCTGCTTATATCTGTATTTATCTGGTTGTTAATGGTATGTATGGGAATATCCGATCCTGCTATCTTAAATGAGAAATCATGCTCGTCCAAAGTGCAGGTTTCGTTGTCGCAGCTCTGGTATTCAATTGTACCTTTAACATCAAATGCTCTATCAGTAAGAATTTTTATACTTTGGGAAAAGATGGCTTCAGTACTATAGAAATCAAGATTCATGTTAAAAATCTTGTCATATTCCCGGTTTGGTGAAGTTTTTGAAGCAATTTCTCCTACGACCCGGTATCTTGTGCTGTCGGGAGTAAATGTAAAGGTTGTTTTTATTGGTCCACCTGCCGGCAAATTGGTTGAATACAAGTGCCAGCCTGGTGCAATTGATGCCTTAAAAATAAGTTCGGCTTCACCTTTCGGGGAAGTTTTTAGCTCTAAATCCCACTTTACAGGCTTTAATAACTGGCCAGAGGCAATAATCCAGGTTCCGGTTAACAGCAGTAAAAGGAGAATTTGTTTTTTCATTGTTTTTTCACTAATCAATATTTAGATTTCAAAGCTACAAAAAAAGCTCATGCTTTGCCTGCATGAGCTTTCGATGTCTAAAAGATTATTTCTTCGTTGTTCTCATCGTAGAACTTTGAATCGAGGAAACTCATTGCGTTAATTTCTTCAATTCTAACTCTCTTGCGATATCTCCATCTCCACCTCAATGACTTGGAGGGAAAACCCCTTGTAAGAAACGCCCCGACAAATGGGTGAAGTTTAATTGTTAACTTCTGTTTATGAAGATCTTCGAATATATATCTTATCTTCTGCTCAATTTCTTCGATGAATAGCAGGGTTGGGGTAACTTTTCCCGAACCTTTGCAAACAGGACATGTTTCTGCAGTCTCAATTGCCATCTCCTGACGCACCCTCTGACGTGTAATCTGCATAAGACAAAACTTACTCAGAGGCAAAATATTATGCTTTGTTCTGTCGGAAGACATTACTTCCTTCATTTTCTCGAAAACTTTCAGCCGGTTTTCATTCCCGTGCATATCGATAAAATCGATAACAATAATGCCTCCCATATCACGAAGGCGTAACTGACTAGCGATTTCCTCGGCAGCAGCGAGGTTAACTTCAAGGGCATTTGATTCCTGATCACCGGTCTTCGACCTGTTGCCACTGTTTACATCGATTACATGAAATGCTTCAGTGTGTTCTATGATCAGATAGGCACCGCTTCTGAATGAGACGGTTTTTCCAAAAGATGCTTTTATTTGCTTATCGATTCCAAAATGTTCAAGAATTGGCAATTTGCCATTGTAGTATTTTACTACCTTTTTCTTTTCAGTATCGATAGTTCCGACATACTCTTTGATTTCGGCGGCAATCTCTTCGTTATTGACAAAAATATTCGAAAAATCAGGATTGTATAAATCTCTGATCATTCCAATTGTACGATCGAGTTCTCCTAAAATCAGAGAAGGTGCTACCTGCTTTTCCAGTTTGACAACGGCATTTTCAAACTTGGTCACCAACCTTCGCAGTTCCGGATCCAATTCCGCCACACGTTTCCCCTCAGCAGCTGTTCTTACAATAACCCCATAATTTTTAGGGCAGATGCTTTGAACTAATTTTTTCAAACGGCTTTTTTCTTCAGCCGATTCAATTTTTTGAGATACAGAAATTTTATTGCTGAAAGGGATCAGAACCAGGTTTCTCCCGGCAACAGACAATTCTGAAGTGAGCCTTGGCCCTTTGGTAGAAATTGGTTCTTTAGCAATTTGTACCAGAATTGTCTGACCGGTTTTGAGAACATCGGCTATCTTTCCATCTTTCTGTATATCAGGCTCAGGTTGAATTTTTAACTCTGCTGTCAATTTAAGTTTCCTGGTACTTGCCTGTTTCAGGAACTTGTTTAAAGTCTGGAATTGTGGCCCTAAATCCAAATAATGAAGGAACGCATCTTTCTCGTAGCCTACATCAACAAAAACAGCATTTAATCCGGGCATGATTTTTTTCACCTTTGCAAGGTAAATATCTCCAACCGCAAATTTCAGATCACTGCTTTCCCTGTTTAGTTCTACCAGTTTTTTGTTTTCGAGTAAAGCAATTTCAACATGTGAGGGCGATACATCAATAATCAGTTCATTACTCACGATCTTTACTCTTACTATAAATAAATATTAATAAATACAACAAACCTAAAGCGCATGCGCACTTTAGGTCCTAAATCCATTTTCTACCACAAAAAAATTACTTTTTCTTTTTGTGGCGATTCTTCCTCAAACGCTTTTTCCGTTTGTGGGTAGCCATTTTATGTCCTTTTCTTTTTTTACCGCTCGGCATAATCTAAACTCAATTAATTATTTAACGTTACTTTTTACACGACCAACAAAAGTCTTAGCTGGCTTAAAAGAAGGAATGAAATGTTCAGGAATAATAATCGTTGTGTTACGGGAAATGTTACGGGCCGTTTTTTCAGCACGTTTTTTCACGATAAAACTCCCAAATCCACGAAGGTAAACATTGTTTCCTTCTGCAAGAGAACCGGATACGGTATCCATAAATGCCTCAACTGCTTTCTGAACAGTTACTTTCTCAATTCCGGTGCTTTTTGAAATCTCGTTTACAATATCTGCTTTTGTCATTACTAAAAATTTAAATGATTTGACTTTTTGATTAAATTTTGGTTTACAAATATATAGCTTTTGATTTAACCAACATCATACTAATCAATATTTTTTGCTCTTTTTTTGAAATATTTTTGAAATCCGTAAAATCATACCCCATTTTCATAAAATATTTCAGATCACTGATAATATCAGTTGCGATATCCTGAAAATTAGCTCCGTTTTTTTTATCTTTGAGACCTTGTAATCCTCGATTATATTTCGTAACTTAGGGTTATAAACAATAAAACCATCTATCATGTCAGTCAACAAAGTTATTTTAGTAGGCAATGTAGGGAAAGACCCTGAAGTAAAGCACCTTGAAAGTAATGTCTCTGTCGCAACTTTCACCTTGGCAACATCAGACCATTACACTAACAAAAGCGGGGAAAAAGTGACAACCACAGAATGGCACAATATAGTTTGCTGGGCTGGTTTAGCTTCGCTCGCTGAAAATTATATCCGGAAAGGAAGTCAGATTTATGTTGAAGGTAAAATCAGGAACAGGAGTTATGATGGACCTGATGGATCCAAAAAATACATTACCGAGATTAATGCCGATACGATACAGTTACTCGGAAAGAAAAATGAAAGCACCTCAACCGAAGTAATAAAGACTCCTCAGCATCACGGAGTAAGCGAACCGGCCAATAACACTGAACCATACTCCAATGGCGCTAAGCCGGAAGATGATTTGCCCTTCTGATAATTCAGTATTGATTTTTTGGGAAACAGATGCGGTTCGTATCTTTGAAGCGTTCAATGAGGTTCTCCGACTGGTTATACCAACTCAGGGCCTCATGCGACCTTACTATTTACTGTGCGGTTCGGCTTGTCAGGTATTTCAACCGGGGATTTGAAGTTGATATGACATTGCCGGACCCGGAAGAGAGCAAGGATTTTATAAATCGTATCAGTTCTAAGACGATAATTATGAGGCATATTATTTTTTTTATTGTAACAGGGTCGGTATTATTCCTCAATTCCTGCAAAAATAATTACACACCACGACCAAGAGGATATTTCAGAATTTCTTTCCCGGAAAAAACTTACAAACCTCTTAGCATCCCTTTCCCCTGTTTTTTCAGGATACCCGACTATTCCAGTCCCGGCCCCGATCCGTTAAATCCAGATCAGCCTTACTGGATTACCATTGATGTGCCGGCAAATAATGCCCAGATACATCTCAGTTATAAGAAAATAAATGATAACCTGAATACTTATATAGAAGAATCCCGTACCCTTGCATACAAACATTCGCAAAAAGCCAGTGCAATAGATGAACAGATTTTCTTAAACCCCTCAAAAAGAGTTTATGGTACAATATACAATATTAAGGGGAATGCAGCTTCACCCATGCAGTTTTATCTCACCGACAGTATCAAGCACTTTCTGCGCGGATCGCTATATATTAAAGAGATACCAAATAGTGACAGTTTACAGCCGGTAATCAGTTTCTTAACCCAGGACGTTCTGGAACTGATCAAATCTACTGAATGGAAAAAGAATAAATAATGCCGCTTATACTACATGAATATATTGACAACGGGGAAATTGGAATCTGGAAAATTTCGGAAAATCCTGAGGAGTTGGTGCTATTGGCCCGATTATCTGTCCCTGATAAAATTAACTTTTCGGAAATTTCTGCACTGCACCGAAGGAAAGAGTGGCTGGCTACAAGGGCACTTCTAAATGAATTAATTACTGATCCGGGCCTTATTAAGCATTGGAAAGATGGAAGGCCTTATCTCGAGAACGGACAATTCAATATAAGTATATCCCACACATTAGGTTTTGTGGCAATCATGCTTCATGCGACTTCTATTCCCGGTATTGATATAGAACTAATTTCCAGACAAGTGGGGAAAGTGGCCAACCGGTTTCTCTCAAATGAAGAATTGCTTGCCTGTTGTGATAAAACGGGTTTTTCCAACCGGCACCTGCTGTTGCATTGGTGTGCTAAGGAGGCCATTTTCAAAATGGTGCCTTTCGAAAATATTGAATACTCGACTGATATACGAATTATTATAAATGATATTACTGATGATTCAGGTTCCTTTCTGGGAGTTTTTGACACCAGGCATAGTAAAGTTTCCTTCACGCTATATTATAAGCTTATAGATGAAGTGTTAATCGTTTGGGGCTGGGTCGATAGAACGACTTTTAATACCCAATAGTTATTGGCAACCCTAAAAAAGACATAAAAACCAACAAATATGAGAATAACTCAAATAGTAGCAATGATATTTTTGACACTTATTTTTGTATTTGATGTGAACGCACAATGTCCAATCTCAAAATATGGAATTGTTCCCGTTTGGCCGCAAGGCTGGACAAATACAACTAAAGATAATTGGTATCAAACCATGAGCGATAAAGGCATGGGATATTCCCATTCAATTTTAACATGGCCAGAATTACTTCAAATACAAAATAATGGTCAATTAACTACCTATATTAATTACATTCAACATTTAAAAAAAGACTACCACTTTAAATATCATTTATTATTAAGAAACCCTAGTTTAACTAACAATTCAGTTCCTGTTGCTTATCAGGGTTTATCTTTTGAAGATACAGCATTGACTCATGCCCTATACGACTTTTCAATACAAATGATTGATTCATTTGCTCCTGTTCTGGATTATCTGACTATTGGAGGCGAATCGGATATGTATTTTGAAACCCACCTTAATCAATTGGATGAATATGTTAATTTATTATCAGAAATTGCTGATTACCTACATAGTAATTATCCTTCAATAAAATTTGCAACAACATTAACCATGAATCATGGTATTATGGAAAATGATACATTATGGCAATTAACCAAAAAATTTTCCGACATGCTTTCTGTAACCTATTGGCCTCTGAATACAGATTTTACAATTAATTCAACTGCAATTTCTGGTATTCAATCCAATATTTCAATGTTATTAAATGCAGCAGGAAACAAGCCACTAATTTTAAAGGAATCCGGTTTACCATCATCAAACGTCACAAATAGTTCAGAGTTAATTCAATCTCAATTTATTGAAGAATTATTTCGTCAAACAATGAACATTGACCAAATTGAAATTGTGGGATGGGATTTTTTGGCCGATTATAATAGTGCCACCTCAAATTACTGGGTAAATTTTCAAAAAATTTATTGTCCTGAATTTAGAGCATATATTAGTTCGCTTGGCTTGATGGATACCTTGGGCAATGCTAAACCTGCCTATACCAAATATCTGCAAATGATGGATTTAGCTTGTTTGACTTCCGACATCAAAGCGGATTTACCAAATGAAAAAACATTGATATTTCCCAACCCTGCAAATTCATTAATAACTATTGACACCGAACAAAGTTGTATCACAGAAATTTATACTGTTACCGGGATTAAAATACTATCAACTTACAAGAAGAGTATCGACATTTCTTTGCTTAAACCTTCTATTTATTTCATATTAGTAAAGGATAAAAATGGAAAAATATTAATGACTCACAAATTATTAAAAGAAAACAACTAAAATATTTGAATAAAAAGTGCAGCCGCTAATAAAATGTAATCATTTTCTTTAGCTGAAATTGAACAATCAGGAGTGCCAAATGTCTCTTTACTATTTATCCCAAAATTATTTTTATTGTTATGAGAACTGCAGATCCAAATATTATTGTCATTTTCGGTGCATCCGGCGATCTCACAAAAAGAAAACTCGTTCCGGCACTTCATCAGTTATTCATTAATCATCTCTTACCCGATGATTTTGCCATATTAGGTACTAGCCGGACACAACTTTCGGATAAAGAGTTCCGGCTGCGGATTATGGAGTTCTTACCATCCGATGAACATGCAAATTCTCCTTTTCTAAACAGAATATATTATCAAACAATAGATTACGATCTTAATAATGAATATATAGATTTAAAAAGCAGGTTAGAAAGGCTGAGACAATACCTTAAGATCCCTGCAAATTATTTGTTTTACCTCTCTACTCCGCCGGATCTTTACAATGTTATTCCCGAAAAGTTAGCCTTCGCAGGCCTGAATAATCAATCTGACGGATTTAAACGGTTGATAATAGAAAAGCCTTTCGGCAACAGCCTTAAAAGTGCCAGATTTCTGAACATAAGCCTTCTGAAACACTATGAAGAGAATCAGATCTACCGGATCGATCATTATCTCGGAAAGGAAACTGTTCAGAATCTCATGGTGACACGATTTGCCAACGGAATTTTCGAACCGGTCTGGAACCGAAATTTCATCAGCAGGGTTGAAATTACATCTGCGGAGAGCCTTGGTGTAGAGGGGCGTGGTGGATATTATGATCGCTCCGGGGCTTTACGAGACATGGTACAGAACCATTTACTTCAGATTGTAGGTATGGTCGCCATGGAGCCTCCTGTAGTTATTGAAGCAGATGCTATACGTCATGAAGTGATGAAAGTATTTCAGTCACTGCGCCCAATAAAGCATGAAGAGATGCAAAAATTTGTGATCAGGGGACAATACACGGGTTCAACAATTAAGGGACAAAATGTTGTGGGTTACAGACAAGAGCACGGTGTAGATACTGATTCTCATACAGAAACATATGTGGCAATGAAGTTTTTTATCGACAACTGGAGATGGGCCGGGGTACCTTTTTTTATTCGTACCGGAAAAAAACTTCCTACCAGGGTAACAGAAATTGTTATCGAATTTAAGCCTACTCCGCATCATCTTTTTAATAATAGCGGGTTTGATCACCTCAGTTCGAATCAGCTTATTATCAGAATTCAGCCCGATGAAGGTATCTTACTGAAATTCGGCATGAAAGAACCGGGGGCAGGATTTAAGGTCAGTCAGGTCAACATGGATTTTCATTATTCAAGTCTCACAGATATTCATCTTCCGGCAGCCTATGAACGTCTGTTGTTAGATTGCCTTTTTGGCGATGCAACACTTTATTCCCGGGGAGATACAGTGGAGGCAGCCTGGAATTTCATTCAGCCAATTCTTGATGCCTGGACCAATGATCTCTCAATACCAGTTTATGGTTATCCTGCCGGCACATGGGGTCCCTATGAATCGGATGGACTGATAGACGGAGAAATGACCTGGCGGTATCCATGTAAAAATCTTGCCGACGATGGACTGTACTGCGAATTGTAAACAACACTGTCGAAATATTTAAATTAATGAATCCTTTTATACACAATTGTACAACCCCTGAAGATCTTGCCGATAAATTTGCCCTACAACTTATCAGCTGGATAAATGAAACCAATGATAATACTTTTCATCTTGCACTTTCAGGTGGAAGGACACCGACACTGCTGATTTCACTTTTGGCTGACAAATATCGCAATGATGTAAATTGGCAAAAAATCCATTTTTGGTGGAGTGATGAAAGAATGGTTCCAGCCAATAATCCCGAAAGCAATTTTGGAATGGTAAATGATCATCTCTTTTCTGTGATTAAACTGCCTGAAAATAAAATACATAATATTAGAGGTGAAGCTGACCCTGATGGGGAAGCAAAAAGATATGGTTCAGAAATCAGTTCGATTGTTCCATTAAGAAATGGTTGGCCATACTTCGACCTGATTATGCTGGGTTTGGGAGATGACGGACACACTGCATCAATCTTTCCAAATCAGATACAGTTAATGGAATCGGACGGGATCACCGCAATTACCATACATCCAAACACTGGACAGAAAAGGATAACCCTTACCGGTCGAGTACTTAATAATGCTAAAAGGGTAGCCTTTCTGGTTTCCGGGGTGTCCAAGGCGTCAGTTTACGATAAAATCATTCATCAGGATAACAGTGCATTAATTTATCCTGCCTATTTAATCCGTCCCAAAGGGGAATTGCACTGGTTTGCCGATAAGGCAGCTACCCTGAAAGGAAAGTGAATAAAACGAAAATTTTAATTAAATGCTAAACTTTCAATCTGCATTTAAACCAATAAATACCTGACTGATAATTAAATTCCTACTTTACCAGAAAGTCAAACATTCTTTGTTCTCCAATATATCCTTCCAGGTGATCGTTGATTTTCACAGGTCCGACACCTGCCGGGGTGCCAGTATATATCAGATCTCCAATTTTCAGGGTAACATATGTCGAAATATATTCGATGATCGTATCCACGGCAAAAATCATCTCACCGGAGTTTCCATGTTGAACAACCTCCCCGTTCTTACGAAGTGAAAAATCTATATTACTGAGATCACCAAGCTCTTCTTTTGGAATAAATCCACCTAACACTGCGGCAGCATCAAAAGCTTTTGATTTTTCCCAGGGTAATCCCTTTTCAATAAGCTCCCGTTGCAAATCCCTTGCAGTGAAATCAACACCAAGGCCAATTTCGTCGTAATAACGGTGTGCAAACCGCGCTTCAATCGTCTTTCCCAAGCGGTTAATCCTGACGACCAATTCAACTTCATAGTGAATTTCATTTGAAAATCCTGGAATATAAAAATGTCTGTTATCCAGTAATAAAGAAGAATCAGGCTTCATGAAAAAAACCGGTTCTGCGGGAATATCATGATCAAGTTCCCTGGCATGTTTCAAATAATTACGTCCGATACAAATTATTTTCATAGCTTTATGTTTGTAATGTGGATCAACCCGAAATAGTCCAAACCACTAATATTATCGTAATAAATATGTTATAATTTTCTATTCAACTCCTTTAGTTTTATAGCAGTCAACACCTTCTTGGTATAGAGCGGAAACTCCCCCTGCATCATCCAGGAATAATATCCAGGTTCTGTACGAAGTACGTTTTCAACGGTTTTTCCCTTATGCTTTCCAAAATTAAATATTTCGACACCTTTCTCATCGTAAATGATACGTCCGGCAAAATCAACACTTTTATCAAATGCTGAAAATGAAGATAATGCATCAACACTGTTTACTATTGGGATTGTTTTTTTTCCGTTGTCATCAAATTCGACCCCGTCATACCTTTCAATCTGTGCTTTTAGTACCTCATAAGTGGCTTTTGTATCAGCCATCGCATTATGGGCATTCTCAAGATCATTTAACAGGTAGAATTTATAAGCTGCAGACAGGGTCCGTTTTTCCATCCGATGGAAAATTATCTGAACATCAACAAATTTATGTTTCTTCAGGTCCAGATCAAGATCAACCCGCAGAAACTCTTCCGTTAGTAACGGAATATCAAAACGTGTTGAATTGAAACCAGCAAGATCACATCCTTCAATAAATCTGGCAATTATTTTAGCTACTTCTTTAAAAAGTGGCGCATCCCTGACATCATCGTCAAAAATACCATGAATGGCAGAAGCCTGAGGTGGAATTGGAATACCTGGGTTAATCCGTAGCAACTTCTCCTCCTCTCTGCCATCCGGAAAGATTTTCAAAAGAGCGATCTCGACAATACGGTCGGTCACTACATTGATACCTGTAGTTTCGAGATCGAGAAACACAAGCGGGTTTTTAAGGTTGAGCTTCACAGTATATTTTCAATTTTAAGCCAAAAAACCCGGTAGTCGCTTGGCCACCAGGTTTTCAAAAATACAATTTCAAAGATCAGGCATTGATCATCATAGGCATTAATAACATCAGAACGTCCTCGTATTCAAGTTCCTTTTCGGCAGGAAGCAACAGGCCTGCCCTTGAAGAATCTGAAAGCTGCATCTTTACATCCCCGGAGGAGAGATTCGAAAGGATTTCGATGAGGAATGTTGACTTAAAACCAATCTCCATTAGCTGACCAGTATAATCACAATTAATAGTTTCAACGGCCGAGATTGCAAAATCAATATCCTGGGCAGATACAATAAGTTCTGTGGGGGTCAGCTTTAACCGGACAAGATTGCTTCCCTGATTTGCGAACACAGATACCCGTTTAAGTGTTGTAAAGAATTCTACCCGGTCAATAACAAGTTCATTTGGATTATTTAAAGGAATAACGGAATTATATGCCGGATATTTTCCTTCAACAAGTCTGCAAACCATTTTGAAACCACTTAGTGTAAAGAATGCATTCTTTTCGTCAAATTCAAGTTTAACGTCAGAATCTTCGCGTGGAAGAAGGTTTTTCAGCAGGGACGCAGGTTTCTTAGGTAGAATAAAAGCTGCTGATTCACTGTATTTTATATCATTGCGTTTGTATCTGACCAGTTTGTGGGCATCGGAAGCAACAAAATCAATCTCCTCTGGCGAAAGTTCAATGTAGATACCATTCATCACCGGGCGCAACTCATCATCGGCAGTTGCAAACAGAGTTTTATTAATCCCCGTAAGTAACAGGTCGTGCGGAAGGATGATAGTATGGTGGTTATCATTAATTTTCGGCAAAATTGGAAAATCTTCGCCATTATGGCCAACAATCGAAAACTTACCCTTTGACGATAGAATCTCCACAGCGAGTGAATCCGAATCAATGTTAAAAGTCAAAGGCTGCTCAGGAAATTCCTTTAAAGTGTCGAGCAGAATTTTTGCCTGGATAGCAATCAAACCCTCTTCCTCTGAAATATCAAGTTCTATCCTTGTGATCAGCGTGGTTTCCAAATCAGAAGCCGTAATCAACAAGGTTTTTCCCTCGATTTTAAATAGAAAATTATCAAGAATTGGTAAGGTGTTCTTACTGCTGATCACCCTGCTTATCGCATTCAGGTGCTTCAGCAATTCTGTACTTGAAACGACAAATCTCATCGGTTTATTCTCTTAAATTTGTTAACTATAAAATTATTTTTTTTACTTTTTATTAAGGGCAAAAAGAGATATGAAATCTCGTTTGCAGGAATTTACGAATTTACAAATATTCAATCACTTTCCAATTAGCTCAGTCAATTATTTTAAAATTCCCCCAATTGCAAAAAAAAAGATGCTCCAATTAAGATATATCACTAATTATCAAGTTTCTGAAGTCCATAATGCCTTTTCCTCACAATCGAGAAAATAACACCTCCCGAAAGAATTAATAAAACGGGAAGAACTACATTAATCAGTTGCCAGTACAATTTTTGCTCCCGTAGTTTGACTTTATCAAGTAAGCGCATTTGCATCGAACGCGACCTCAGCTCCATGAGCCGGTTATCGTCGCAAAGATAATGAACAGTATTGATTAAAAACTCCTTGTTTCCAAAAGTAATGTTAGAAATTTTATCATAGCCAAGGGGCAAAGGACTGTATTTTCCACCAGCATAACTTACTTTATTGGCAATCAGTCCTCCATCAGAAATAAAGATCATTTTTGCAAACTTACTTTCTGTTATTACATTTATACCCCGGGCTGCTCCTGGCTGTGGAATAACCCTGTTTTTAAACACCGAATTAAAAGTCCCCTCAGATAAAATGGCTGTGGGGATATTTTTTTTGTTAAAAAGGGTCCGTGATGGCGGAACATCTATCATTCCGAGATTGATAATCATTGGACTCTGATTAGTCCTTGCATAAGGTGACGAAGAAAGAATAACAGTGTTTTTCACTGATTTTGATTCACCGACAAGATCAATAGAGCTGACAAATTCAGACAATATGCGGTTGACATTCTTACCAATCGGATGATTTTGCGATGGGGCCAGCAGAGGTGAAAAATACCATGGGGCATTAACAAATTTTGGTGGTTGCCCGGCCAAACCAGTATTAACTTTTATCTGCTGACATTCGATATCCTGAACTAAATCAGTGTTAATTCGTATTCCATAACGAAAAAGCTGATCATTCAGATTAATATCGCGGGGAAAAGCCAGCGTTGACATCCCCCCCGACAGGCTGTCGAGGCAGACACTTACCGGATCAATCAGCCACATTATCCGTCCCCCGCGCATCAAATACTGATCAATAGCAAATTTATCCTGTTCAGGAAAAGTTTTTGTTGGGTTTGAAATAACCAATGCTTTGAAGCTGTCTGGAACAGAAAGGAGGTCGGAACAGCCAATCCGGCGTATATTAAAACTTTCAGATAGTGTGCGGATAATATCGTTCAACTGCAGATCATCAGATTCATTGTGACCGTTAAGAAAAGCCAGATTTTCTTTTTTTTCCTGAAATAGTAATTTCAAGGCTCTGGCAAACTCATACTCAAATAATTCAATAGAACGAATCAGGTTTTCCTCGTCACGTAGAAAGGGGTCGTTCTTTAATAAGTTAATTGTAATTTCGTTACTGGCTGTACGAAGAATTATTACCGGGAATACGGTTTTTGTTGAAACACCGCGATCGGAGCTAATTCGAAGATTTACCGGCATGATGCCCTTAGTTATAAGGTTTTGAATAAAACTCTTTTTATCTGCAGCCTCAAAAGGATCTGTTGTAAAAATATCGAAAGGCTGACTACAATTTATTTTAAAATCGTGAAGCTTTTCAAGTGCGGCCTTTCGCAATTTGATAAGCCCCGGAGGAAGGTCTCCAGCAAGCAACATTTCAGCTTCAACCGGAGTATTGACCTTATTCAGCAATTCATGAGTTTGCAGTGAGAGGGTGTACCTTTTTTCGAGTGTCAGATCAATTCTAAAGAAATTATTTTCAGAAACAATCGTAACTATAAGACTAAATGCAATATATATAATAAAATGATTGATTGGCTTTTTTAAAGGCCGTCGTTTCCATTCAAGCACCAGTCGGGTAATCAGGATAAAAAACCCGGCCATTAAAAGGAAGTATGACAAATCGCGACTATCGAGGACTCCCCTGCTTACTGATTCGTAATGAATGTCTATACCAAATGATGCTATTATTGATGAAATATTTGCCGGCAAAGGCAACCGTGCTATCAATCCAAACCCTGAATACCAGAAGAAACACAGGAAAACTGCAATTATAAAAGCTACAACCTGATTTTCGGTTACTGAAGAGGTTAGCAATCCTATTGTGAGGTAGATAACAGCAAGGAAAAACAGGCCGGTATAGCTCCCCCAAACTGACCCTGTATCGACACATCCAACCGGGCTGCCTAAATAGTAAACAGAGTAAAAGTAGATAAGGGTTGGTAACAGGGTAAACAGAACGACAGACAGGGATGCCAGAAATTTTGACAAAACCAGCTGGAGTGAAGTGACCGGACGTGTTAACAGCAGTTCCATCGTACCGCTTCTCTTTTCATCCGCGAACATACGCATTGTAACTGCGGGGATAAGGAAGAGGTAAATCCATGGAGCAAGGTCGAAAAGAGCTTCCAAAGATGCATATCCGCCCTCCGGAATATTAAAATCCCCTGAAAAAACCCATAAGAACAGTCCTGTCAGCAGCAAAAAGACCATCGAAACCAGAGTTCCTGTAATTGAACCAAAGAACTGGATAATCTCCTTTTTGAATAAACTGATCATTAATAAACTATTTTGTTGTCAATAATTCAATCATTAAATTCGCAGCACGTTCTGCACAACCGGTACCACCGAGATGCCCCATTACTTCAGCATATCCTGCTAACATTAACTCCCTGTAGTTCTTATCAGTAAGTATCCGGTTGAGTTCCTTTCCAACTGTTTCCGGTGTACAATCATGTTGAAAAAGCTCCCTGACTATTTCACGGTCTGCGATAAGGTTTACCAGTGAGATGAAAGGAATTTTAACCAGCTGATCCTTAACCCAGGTTCCGATTCTCCCCGCTTCTATTCTGTAACAAACCACCTGCGGAATATTGATAAATGCGGTCTCAAGGGTGGCTGTTCCTGATGCAACTAAAGCTGCGGTTGATTGCTGCAACAATTCGTAGGTCTGTCCAAAGACAACCGGAATGGTAATCTTTCCTAAAACCTCGCTGTACAGTTGTTTTGACTGAGATGGAGCACCTGCGATAACAAACTGATATTCAGGAAATAGTTTGGAAACAACCGCCAGAACGGGTAAAATTCTTTTTATCTCCTGACGACGACTGCCGGCCAGAATTGCAATCAGGGGCATTTCAGGAAGATCATTTTTACTAATAAATTCAAGGTATGTTTCCTGCTGATTTGGCCTCTTTGTCAATTCATCAATTGTTGGGTTACCTACATACCTGACCCGGTAATCATATTTTGCATAAAATGCGGATTCGAAAGGGAATATCGTAAACATTTCATCAACATATTTTTTTACCTTAAAAACCCGCTTTGTTTTCCAGGCCCAGATTTTTGGTGAAATATAATAAAACACTTTAATCCCTTTTGATTTTGCAAATTTGGCCATTGGCAGATTAAATCCGGGATAGTCGACAAGGATTAAGACATCGGGATTAAATTCTGTAAGTTTTTGTTCGGCTAATTTAAAATTACGCGTGATTTTATCAAGGTTAAAAAGAACAGGGAAAAGTCCCATAAATGCCATTTCGCGATAATGCTTCAACAATATACCGCCTTCCTTAGCCATCAGATCACCACCAAAATATGTAAAGATGGCATTGACATCCCCTTTTTTCAATTCACTCATCAAATGGGAAGCATGCAAATCGCCCGATGCCTCCCCTGCAATAATAAAGTATTTCATCAGGTTAATTTAACAATGAAAATAATGATGCCAAGAAAAATTGTTGCGGCCAGTACCCCCTTCCCGGAACTATATCGGTTGCTATTTATTAACAGCATAAAAGGGGCAAGATTGGGTAATACGGATAAACTGACAACATTAACAAGTTTTTTTGATTCAATCAGAAACCGCAGATAATCTGCAAAACTGAATTGTCCAAACCGAAAAATATAATATAGAATGAAAAATATTACAGGACTTATAAACCCTATGAATAATCCATAAACTATCTTATTAAAATACAATGATTTATCATCTATATACATAAATCTAAAATTTCCATTTTTGCATATGAGGAAATGCAGAGTAAGCCGTTAGATCTGTACTTACCGGGACGACAGAAACAAAACCATTGAGCAATGCAAAATCATCAGTATCCCGCGACTCAGCTTCAGCATTATTAAAATACCCTTTGAGCCAGAAATATTCACGACCGTGAGGATCGGTTCTTTTTTCAAATTCTTCAACCCATTTTCCTCTGGTCTGCCGCGAAAAATTGATCCCTTTTACATCTCCTTTAGGAATATTCACATTTAAACATACCCCTTCCGGAAGTCCGTGCTGGGCAACAGTCTGAAAAACACGGGCTACAACAATTTTAGACCTTGAAAAATCAGCTTCCATGCTGTAATCGTTTAATGAAAACCCTATTGAAGGTATTCCGTGAATACAGCCTTCAAGAGTAGCACCCATAGTTCCTGAATATAAAATTGAAACAGAAGTATTTGCCCCATGGTTGATTCCTGAAATTACGAAATCAGGCAATTTTTCCAATAACTGATTACAGGCCAGCTTAATACAATCAGCAGGCGTTCCCGTGCAGGAATATATCAAAAGTCCTTCATCCTCCTGAAGGCGGGTCACCCTTAAAGGATGGTCAACTGTGATTGCATGTGACATTCCTGAACGGGGACTATCCGGTGCAACAACTACTATATTGCCGAAAAGACGAATCACTTCAATCAGCTCGTTCAAACCTTTCGCGTAAACCCCATCGTCGTTTGTAATCAGGATTAAAGGTTTCTCCTCCATCGTATATTTTGAAAATTAACAGTTTGCCAAAGATAATTGATTCAGCAGGAAGTAAAGTAAAATTATTCATAAAATGTAGCTATCAGAAAATATGTTAATACTTCAGCCTGAAAAACGAAATCAGACAATTTGAAAACAGACTAAGGTTCTTGATGAAATATTTTATCTTTGTGTGAAAATCTATCAGGGTTGAAAAAGAAAATTATCCTTCTTGGTACAATCTGGCCTTATCGGAGCGGAGGTATAGCGACATTCAATGAACGACTTACAAGAGCATTAATTGAAAATGGCGACGAAGTAATAAATTATACATTCTCGTTGCAATATCCTTCGTTCCTATTTCCGGGTAAGACCCAGCTATCAGATCAACCTGCGCCAGAAGGCCTGGATATCAGAATAAAGGTTAATTCTGTCAATCCGTTTAACTGGAAAACTATAGGGAAGGAGATCAGGAACCTTAAGCCTGATATGCTTTTAGTCAGGTACTGGATCCCTTTTATGGCACCATGCCTTGGTACAATTGCGAGAATTGTTCGCAAAAATAATCATACTAAGATTATTGCAATAACGGATAATATCATTCCTCATGAAAAGCACTTTATCGACAGTATTTTCACCCGCTATTTTACTAATAGTTGCGACGGGTTCATTACTATGTCGCGGGCAGTATTAAAAGACCTGAAACAGTTCAGGCCGCTGGCCCCAATGGTTTATACCCCTCATCCGCTTTACGATATATTTGGAAATATTGTACCGAGGGATCAGGCACTTAAACGTTTGAATTTAGATGCCGGTTTCCGGTATTTGTTGTTTTTCGGGTTTATTCGTGATTATAAGGGACTTGACTGGCTACTGGAAGCTTTTGGTGATGAAAAGCTCCGACAGTTTCCGGTTAAACTGATTATTGCAGGAGAGTTTTATACTTCTTCGGAGAAGTATTTGCAGATCATCAGGGATAAGAAAATCGCCAATTATATCATTTTAAGGACAGATTTTATTGCAGATCAAGAAGTTGCAAATTATTTTGGAGCAGCAGATATGGTTGTACAGCCATATAAATCAGCCACTCAAAGCGGTGTAACTCAAATTGCATTCCATTACAACAAACCAATGTTGGTGACAGACGTAGGGGGCCTGGGGGAAATTATCCCGCATGGGAAAGTAGGTTACGTTATTAAACCGGGACCTGCTGCCATTGCTGAAGCGATTTTTGATTTTTACAATAACGATCGCAATGATTTTTTTACAAGCAATGTCATCTCGGAAAAGGAGAAGTTTTCGTGGGGTACTATGGTAGAAACCATCGAGATAGTATACGACAACATCAACAAAGGGAGGGATTAATTCAATTTTGATTTCCTGATTATTAAGATTAATAAGTTATTTTTACACCTGTAAAAATCGATAAGAGGGAAGAATTTGGTATGGACTTGCAGACTGAAATAGAAAAAAGAGAGATTGAAGATTCGTTTGAAGACCTTTTAAAGTCGTTCACAAGACCATTATCGACAGAAGACGAACAACTGATCCGAAAAGCTTTTCAATTTGCCAATACTGCCCATATGGGGATCAGGCGTAAGTCAGGAGAGCCATATATAATTCATCCTATAGCAGTTGCAAAGGTTGTTGTTAGTGAAATAGGCCTTGGGACAAAATCTGTACTTGCTGCAATTCTTCACGATGTTGTTGAGGATACGGATTTCACTCTCGCAGATATTGAAAATATGTTTGGTGAAAAGGTCGCTTCACTTGTCGATGGACTTACAAAACTCTCCGGAACATTCGACTCCAGTCAGGCAACCAATTTCAGGAAAATGCTCCTGACTTTATCAGACGATGTCAGGGTGATTCTGATTAAACTTGCTGATCGTCTGCACAATATGCGTACACTCGACTCTATGCCATATCAGAAACAGCTCAAGATAACGGCAGAAACCCTGTATATTCTTGCTCCGTTGGCACATCGTCTGGGACTATATGCCATCAAATCTGAACTCGAAGACCTTAGTTTAAAATATAAAAACCCTGAGATTTATCAACAGATCGAGATGAAACTCCAAAGTGAACAGGAACGCATCAGTTATCTCGTTTTTGATTTTGCGAAACCTATTCAGGAAAAGCTATATGCTGAGAATTTTGATTTCACAATCAGCGGACGTCCCAAATCGATTTATTCGATCTGGAATAAAATGCAGACCAAGAATGTTACTTTCGATGAGATTTACGATCTGCTTGCAATCCGGATTGTTTTTAAACCCAAAGAAGGTATTTCGGAAAAGAGACAAAGTTTTGACATTTTGTCACTGATCACCGATATTTACACCCCTAAGCCTGATCGGATTCGCGACTGGATCACAATTCCTAAAGCCAATGGTTACGAAGCTTTACACGTTACGGTTATGGGACCTGAAGGGCAATGGGTTGAAGTTCAGATTCGTACAGAAAGAATGGATGAAATTGCCGAACGGGGATTCGCTGCCCACTACAGATACAAGGAGGAAGGCGCTTCGGAAAACGAGCTTGACAAATGGCTGATAAAAATCCGTGAACTTCTACGGAATCCGGAATCTGATGCCCTTGACTTTCTTGATGAATTTAAATTAAATCTCTACTCGCAGGAAATAGTCATCTTTACCCCCAAAGGTGAGATGAAAATGCTTCCTAAAGGTGCTACTGTTCTTGACTGCGCTTATGATATACATTCCGAACTCGGCAACCACTGCATAGGTGCCAAAGTGAACCATATTCTGGTGCCGATGAGTCATGTACTGAAAAGTGGTGACCAGGTAGAGATCCTCACATCTGAGAAACAATCGCCAAAACCTTCATGGATCGAGTGCGCAATCACAGCGAGGGCAAAATCAAAAATTCGTGATTCCTTTAAGCAGGAACAGAAAAAACACATCGAAGATGGCCGGAACCAATTAAATCAGCAGCTTGAAAACCTAAATGTAAAACCAGCTTCCAACACACTCAAAAAGCTTATAAACCATTACGGGCTTCACACCAAAGAACAACTTTACGCTGAAATAGGAATGGGCCTTGTGAACCTCGATAACCTTGAAACAACCCTGCTTGAAAAGTCAGTGAACAAATTTGTAAAATTCTGGAAACTTTCATTCTCATTTGGAGCCGACAAAAAAAACGATCATCAAAAAATCGACAAAAAAAAGCCCTTTTTGCTAAATGAAGACCAGAAAAAAGCCAACTTCCAGCTCGCTCAATGCTGCAACCCAATCCCTGGTGATGACGTAGTAGGTTTTGTATCAGAAGACGGGCAAATCATGATACATAATAAATCCTGTTCGGAAGCACTAAAACTTATGTCAAGTCGCGGAGATGATATTATTGAAGCCACATGGACTAAATCGAAAATGCTCTATTACCTTACTCACTTGTATATCAGAGGATTCGATCATCAGGGAATTGCAAATAAAATTACTAATGTGATTTCCAATGAATATGGAATCAACATGAGATCTATAAATCTCGATGCCCACGATGGAATTTTCGAAGGAAATTTCTACCTTTATATTCAAAATACAGAACTTCTTGAAACACTGATTACGAAGCTTTTAAATATCAAAGGGGTCGATACGGTACATCGCAAAGAAATTTAATTTTCATTCATAAATTTTTTCTGTGGAGATGTTTGTTTCAAAAATATTTTTTTTAATTTTACAATCTATTTTAAATTAGATTAAATATGAATAGTATCCTTGACAATAGAGAAACGGTAAAATCCCTCTTTACGGAATACCTTGAAAGAAAGGGGCACAGAAAAACCCCGGAGCGGTTCGCTATTCTTGATGAGATATACTCACGTACGGGTCACTTCGACATTGAGACGTTGTACATTTCGATGAAAAATAAAAACTACAGGGTTAGCCGGGCAACTCTGTACAACACAATCGAACTTTTGTTAAATTGTAAATTAGTTATTAAACACCAATTTGGGAAAAACATTGCTCAGTTCGAGAAGACTATTGCTTCAAACCAACATGATCACTTCATCGATATCCGTACCGGAAATGTTATTGAATTTCAGGACCCCCGAATCCAGGAAATAATTCAGGAAACTTGTATTGAACATAATTTTAAACTCTCTCATCACTCCCTCTATCTTTATGGTGAAATGGATAAGTCCAAATAAAAAATAATCTTACCTTTGGTCGGTTTTTCTGCCTTAAAAAACAAATTATATACGCATGAAAGTAGATGTATTACTTGGTCTTCAGTGGGGAGACGAAGGAAAAGGAAAAGTTGTGGATGTCCTGACCCCTCATTATGATGTTATTACACGTTTTCAGGGAGGTCCGAATGCGGGTCACACCCTGGAATTCAATAACATAAAACATGTTTTACATACTATCCCTTCAGGAATCTTCAGGGATGATAAAATAAATATTATTGGAAACGGAGTTGTGATTGATCCTTCCGTTTTTAAAAAAGAGATCGAATCGTTACTTGAACTTGGATTTGACCTGAAAAAGACACTTTATATATCCAAAAAAGCTCACCTCATTCTTCCGACACACCGCTTGCTTGATGCCGCCTCTGAAGCTGCAAAAGGGGATGCACGGATTGGTTCCACTTTAAAAGGTATCGGCCCGGCCTATCGTGATAAAATTGGGCGCGAAGGCCTCAGAATTGGTGACATTCTTAATAATTTTGAAGAAAAGTACAGAATAAGGGTTAAACAGCATACCGACCTGCTGACCAATTACTATCATTTCGACTATGAAAGAATTCTTAATGATTGTGAAAAAGTATGGTTTGAAGGAATTGAAACAATTCGTCAATTTCAATTAATTGATACTGAAGCCTTTATTAATAAACAACTTGAAGCCGGCAAATCAGTAATAGCAGAAGGTGCCCAGGGTACAATGCTCGACATAGATTTTGGCTCCTACCCTTTCGTTACCTCTTCCAATACCATAACTGCCGGAGCATGTACAGGTCTTGGAATCGCACCCAACAAAATTGGTAAGGTACTCGGAATTTTCAAAGCTTATTGTACCCGCGTAGGAAGTGGTCCGTTTCCAACAGAACTGCATGACTCAACCGGACAAAAAATCAGGGAAATAGGGAACGAATTTGGCTCAACTACAGGACGTCCGCGCCGTTGTGGATGGCTCGACCTCGTTGCCCTGAAATATGCAATTATGATCGACGGGGTAACAGAACTGATCATGATGAAATCGGACGTACTTGATAATTTCGATTCGATAAAGGTATGTACCAAATATAAAATTGACGGTAAGCTCACAGATGATTTCCCCTACGAACTTGACGAAAATGTTGAACCTGTTTATGAGACACTTCCGGGCTGGAATAAACCACTTACCGGAGTGACTAGCGAAGGCAGCTTTCCGGTTGAGCTAAGTAACTATATCAAATTTATTGAATCAAAACTGAACGTGCCAATTACCATTATTTCAGTCGGACCAGACAGGTCACAAACGATTGAACGATAAATTATAATGACAAGTTCATTAAGCGAAACTACGGGTCTGTACACAGATTATTATGAGCTATCAATGGCTCAGGGCTATTTTTTAGCCGGGAAAAAGGACGAAAAAACGGTATTCGATTACTTTTACAGGACTAATCCTTTCGAAGGCGGATTTCTTGTTTTTGCCGGACTAGCCGATTTACTCACCTCATTGTCAGCTTTCCGCTATTCGGACGAAAACATTAAATACCTGCAAAAACTTGGTTTTCGTACCAGATTTCTCGACTATCTTAAGGAATTCAACTTCAATGGAACTATCTTTTCTGTCAGGGAAGGCGAGATAGTTTTTCCCAATGAACCGCTGCTTAGAGTGGAAGGAAATATTATTGAGGCCCAGCTTATTGAGACAATACTGCTTAATATTCTAAATTTCCAGTCGCTGATTGCAACCAAGGCCTTCAGGATAAAATTAGTTTGCGGTGCTAAATCTTTCGCCGATTTTGGCCTGAGGCGTGCCCATGGACCCGGCGGCATCCAGGCCAGCCGGGCCACCATTATAGGCGGGGCATCATCAACCTCAAACGTTCAGGCAGGGTTCGCTTACGATATTCCTGTTTCCGGAACAATGGCGCATAGCTGGGTCCAAAGCTTCGATGACGAGCTAACGGCATTTCGTGAGTACGCCAGGTTTAATAGTGATCGTACCGTCCTTCTGGTCGATACTTATGACTCATTGCGCAGTGGAATCCCTAATGCTATTCTTGTTGCAAAAGAGATGGAAACTAATGGTAATAAACTGGTTGGGATCAGGCTTGATAGCGGGGACCTGGCCTACCTGAGTAAAAAAGGACGTAAAATCCTGGACTCTGCCGGCCTGGAATATGTTAAAATATTCGCATCCAATCAGCTGAACGAATATGTTGTAAACAGTTTGAATGAACAACAGGCCCCAATTGATGGATTCGGAATTGGTACAGAACTTATTACCGGTAAACCTGATGCAGCCCTCGATGGTGTTTATAAGCTCTCACTTTGTAATGACATACCCCGCATTAAACTTTCAGAAAATATCGAGAAGATGACCTATCCAGGGAGAAAATCGCTCTACCGTTATTACGACAGTGACGGGAATTTTTATCGCGATGGTATATTACTTGAAAACGAAGATCCCGAAATGTGCGACTGCATTTTTAATCCCGTACATCCCGAAAAGTGCACCACTGTTGGCGGATTAACAAGGGAACTGCTTCACAATAAGGTATTTGAAAACAATATAATTACAAGTCCCCTCCCCTCTCCACAACATTGTCATGAGTACTTAATGTCGCGTTCTGCCATATTGCCAGCCGAACACAAGAGGTTTATAATGCCTCATATCTACAAGGTCGGGACTTCGATAAAACTGCTGGAGCTAAGAGACCAGCTGAGAAAAAAGATTGGAGGCAAGTCGATCTAAGAATTAATTTTCAATCATTATATATTCAATTGTGAGCCTGTTCAATAACCTAAAATGAAGTAGTGAACCTAGTTGAGCTTAATGGGCTCGTAGTTTCTTGCTATTTGCTTTTAAATACTCTTTGATTTGCTCAAAATTCATGTCTGCCATTTCTAACGATATTTTTTCTTTAATAGCTCTAAAAGTTTTGACAGTGTCAAACTCTTTTTCTTTTGTTTTATTTTTCGTCTTCATATTCTATAATTTCTTTTGGTGAACGTATTTCTAACGATTGGTAATTTGAACGAATATTAATAGCGTTGTAACCTCGAATTCTGTACAAATTTACGATATGCCTGAAATTCCAACTCACTAAAATATCCGTTTTGTTAATTGTTGCCGCAGCAATATGAACGCAGTCGTCAAAACTTATCTGCCCAACAACTTTTTCGTCAATATATTTAGATGCAAGTATCAGTATTTCATCGTTTACCATTACTCGTTCCATATTTTCATCTGGTAATTCCTTGAAATACTTTCTTATTTTTTCAGGTGCGTTAACTAATTCAGTCTCTGTCAAATCGGAATATACACAAATAACTTGTCCTAATTTTACTCTTTCAAAAAGTTGCAATGTTGCCTCATCAAACTCTTTGTCAAATACTCCTCCGAAAACGGAAGTATCAAAGTAAAATCTTTGTTTCATCCTCTTGAATATTTCTGTCGCAAAGATACGAAAAATCTCGTTTTAAACGAGAAGTATCAGGATTAGGAAAGTTTTAACTTATTCACATTATCAAATATTCTTCTAAGTAGATTGGCATGTCCAGTAACTTCTTATTCATCTCGATTTTCTGGAGGATTTAGAATTCATCAGTACCCAAAAGAGAGGAGCTACATACACCTGGTGCAGATTACAATATCGGAAAAAATCATTTCCCGCACTGAGGAACCTTATAAAGCTTATCGAGATTGTATCCGCGTTGTCTGGCTTTGTCCAAAAGCATATTATAAACAGCAGGATCCATTTGTGGCGTCCGGCCCAGAATCCAGAAATATTTATCTGACGAACTTCCGATCATAGCATACTGATAATTTTCGGCATCCAGTTCCAGAACAAAGTAATCGGCGTAAAATATCCAAAAAAAGGAAACTTTAAGCCTTCCTGGTTCCTTGTTGTCAGGAATCCTTGCCTTCCCAACTGCCTTAGACAGTTTACCGTCCAATGCGTTTTTGAATCCCTGATTAACGACTTCAATTTTACCATCTTCCCTCAGCCGGTACATAGCAGTTACTCCCACCAGATTCTTCTCAAAAGAATGAGGGAACCGGGCAATCTCGTACCATGTTCCAAGGTAACGGTTCAGGTCGAGTTCTTTTACAGTGGATTGATCAATCATCTGACTATTTGTTTTTCTACAGTTACAAACTAATAAAATACTAAATACCATCAGGAAACGAAATATTTGCATGATTTTATAATTTTGTGCTTTCAGTTGTCAATTAGCTTCTTTGGATACCTTGCGTCATAGTTTAATTGTCCCACATTGCAATGCAAAGTCCATGGGACCACCCCGGTCGCCTTCCATATTTCTTCAGCGGTGATTTCTTCATTTTCCTGTCGGCCAATAAAGACAACCTGGTCGCCATTTTTTACCAGTTCATAGATGGGAGTTATGTCAATCATTGTCGCATTCATAGACAATGCGCCAACAACGCGAACTTTCCGGCCCTTTACCAGGGCATATTCTATATTTGGAGGTAATCCGTTGTTTTTTCCAAGAAGAATAATATCCTTTCTATTTAATACACCCATATGGATAATCCAATCTGCATCGACCCGGAATTCTGACAACAATTTCCTGAGTTTTAATATCTCCTTGTTTTCTGTAATACCAATATAATCAACACCAGCGAACTCAGCTACTTTTCCTAAATATTCAATGCCATTGCCATAGGCATCTGATTTAAGAACAACCATCAGACTGCATGAATCCTTAAGAACTAGTTTTTTAATACAGCCTCTAAAATCCATTTCCATCCTCCCTAAGATCAAATTCAGCATATTGTTCTTTTCCCGATTTATCTTTCCAACTCAAACGGTAATGTCCTTTGAAGCCCCGAAACCTGACCTGACCATTATTGTCTGCTTTTAGCGTCAGGTTTGTTTTCCATTCATGGTTTATGAGCGAGTCGAGGAGGTTATAAACAGGTTTGGGTCTCAATTCCTTGTCATAGATTCCTGAGAATGACGGCTGACCCTGAGCTGCACCGCCATCCACTACATTCCACCAGGTAATACCCATAACAGAAGGATAGCTAAACCAGAGACGGTAAAGGTTCCGGGCAATCTCCGCCTGAATCTTCAATCCTACAATTGTTTCATCCGGAGCAGTAATCGTTATTTCACTGATGTGAACAGGTCGCTGTGCACCATCGAGGCATTCCAAAATGGGATAGATTTTTGCAGGCGTAAGAATATCCCCGCCATTGACAATTTCATTCGTCTCATTTGGATCAGTTATGTGCATCTGCACTCCAACATTATCAATACGGATTCCCCTGTCTATCAGGTCACGTACAATCTCTACATAGCGCCGCGATGGACCCCAATGCATATCGCAGTCGTTAATGTTAAAATGAACCGATTCAGGGAAATACCGCATAGCCCATGAAAACGTTTTGAAGGTATAATCGTCTGGCATCAGACCACGGTTAGACTGATTAATGGATTCGTTAACCACATCCCAGCGCTGGATGCGATCTTTATAACGTAAGGCCAAATCACGAACATGGGACTCGAACAGGGGTTCCATGGCTTTTCGATCCTCAGGCATCCAGATCGGATGTCCCCATTGCCGCATGCCGTAAATAATTGCATGGCCATTCATGTTTATTCCCTTTGACTCACAGAATTTAACTACCGGATCAGGTGCCGGGCGCCGGTATTCATAAGGACTATCAGCTTCGTATCTGGGTTTGCCTTGTACCGGTTCCAGTGTTTTCCAGTAAAATGGAACAGTAGCAGCATTAAAAAGAGTCCCGAAAGTTTCCTTGTATTTATTGTTCTTTTCGGGACTGCCAAGGTCGCCAAAAAGGAAAATATTTCCCCCAAACAGGAATTGATGGCTGATTTGCCCGATCTTTACTTCTGATCCCTTCTTTATTCCGTTTAATTGGCAAACTGCCTCTGCCTTTCGGTTTTTGTCAATATCCCGGTCAATTTTCAGCTGGACATCCGGGTTCCAAAACTTTTGATATGCTTCGCTCATTACAGTGCTTCCCTGAAAATCCTGCTCCTTTTGCTTATTCGGTTTGGATACTTGCGCCTGCAATTGGCAAAGGCAAAATATCGAAATCAGGATTTGAAAGATTATACGTCTCATTCTATATTAATATTTAGTTTTCAAGTTCTTATAATTGGATGACGAATTTATTGCTGCCGGTTTTAGTCAGGTTGATTTCCCGTTCAATCGGTTTACCCTTTTGCTTTATGGTTATTTTGTACTTACCGTAGAACCCTCTAAACCGGGCATTCCCATGTGAATCGCTGGAAATTTTCAGATTTGTTTTCCATTCGTGATTGATCAATTGGTCTAAAGTCTCATAGGCAGGTTTGGGGTTCATTTCGTTATCCAGCAACCCACCCATTGCTTTGTTTTCATCTCTGAAGGCAGTTAAATCACCCAGGTTCCACCAGGTAATTCCCGCCATATTGGGTATGCTAAACCAAAAACGGTATAGATTTTTTACAATTTTTGCCTGCAACACAGCACCATTGTCGCCCCTTCCCGGAACCGTTATTTCGGTCATGTAAATAGGCAAATTAACCTTTCCAAGCCGCGAAAAAACATCAAATTGTTGTTTGGGAGGGTGTAGTTCCCCATTCAACATTGCTTCACGGTCATAGGCATGCATCTGTGCCCCCATTCCACCAACCGGAAGCCCTTCCTTCTTCAATCGGCTGAATATAGCGATATAGTTGTCGGTATCTGTAAACACCTGATGTGCTTCATTATGAATCAGCACTGTTTTTTTTGCAAACTTAGAACCAGCATATTTAAAACACCACGACAAATAATTCCCGGGAACCATGTGCCATTCCTTCGGATTATTTTTCCTTTGTATTTCCTCATTGGTTACATCCCAATAAAAAATATCGTTTTTATAACGTTGTGCAATCTCGTCAATATGCTTTGCCGATTGACTGATTAACTTTTCGGGGTCATCCTTTGCTGTCCATGAAGGCATAAACATACTTTTGACGTACATTAAACAATGCCCTTTAGGGGTAATGTTGTGTTCTTTACACCATTTTAACAATTGGTCAGGTGGCGGGCGGCGCCAAATAAAAGACGAACCTTCCATAAACCGGGGTTTACCCTCCTCTGGTTCAAGATCGCCCCAGTAGAACGGGATTGTGGCAAAGTTAAACAGCTTGGCAAAAGCCGTTTCATATTTGGTATTGAGTTCAGGAGTCTGAAGCTGGCCAAGTACGAAGAGGTTACAGCCAAAAAGAAATTCATGCGTTTGCTGATGAACGTCAATTAAAACTTTTGAGACATGATTTCCTTTTTTATCGATAAACTCAATGGCTGCATCTCCTTTACGGTATTGTTCAATGTCCCGGGTGATGTTATCAGCAACCTGAGGATCGGTCCAAAGCCGATCAAATATTGTTTCCTGTGCATTTACCCAACTGACAGAAAGAAAAGTCAGAAGCTGAAACCTTACAATCGTTCTAAACCATTTTTTCATAATCATGTGTTTAATTGTTTGAAATGCGAAGGTAAATTAAAAGATTGCACATGAAATATTATTATAAAATGTTATTAAACATTATTTTACATTGTAAAATAATTTAATGAAAGCAAGCTTCATATATTATGCCTTAATCCCAGTATATTAATTATTTATAAAATATCGATATTAATAGATTTTATAATTCTAAATAGATAAAAATATTCTTGAAATATCTTTCTTTTTTAAAAGTGTTGGTTTATTACATTAACAAATATAGCTTTGCATTTTCGTTCAATGTAAAATATGAAGCATGTTGAGATATTTCAAACCAATAAAACTTCTTCCTTATAAATGGGAATTGATTGTGCTGCTATGGATGGCATTTTTCATTAACCAGGCCGATCGCCAGATTTTTAATGTAGTGCTTCCTGCTATTAAAGCAGAATTAAATCTAACCGACTCGAATATGGGTTTGATTTCTTCAATTTTAATATTGGTCTATGGAATATTAGTTCCCGTAGCAGGATACATTGGTGACCGAACTAACAAAAAATATGTATTAATGCTAAGTTTATTGGTTTGGAGTACCTCTACATTTTTTACCGGGACTTCTATATTACTAATTCATCTTATTTTCCTTCAGAGCATTGCTACCGGAGGCGGAGAAGCTTTTTATGCCCCTTCAGCCAATGCCCTGATTAGTGAACATCACAACAAAACAAGGGCCACGGCAATGTCGATTCATCAAACAGCCCTTTATGCCGGAATTATCATGAGCGGTTACCTCGCTGGTTGGATTGCTGACCACTTTGGTTGGAGAATTGCGTTTTACATTTTTGGCGTATTCGGAATTCTATTATCCTTGCTAATCGGATTGCGGTTAAAAGACTCATTCCCTGCCAGAACAAATGAAAATGGAAACAGTAATGCACTCATTATTGATTCCCTGGGTATGTTTTTTAAAAAACCTACTGCTCTATTATTGACTCTGGCATTTGCCGGGATGGTTTTTGTAAACGTAGGATTTATGACATGGATGCCTACGTACCTTCATGAAAAATTTGGCTTTTCATTAGCAAGGTCAGGATTTGATGCTACATTTTACCATTATATTGCCGCATTTTTGGGCGTTTTATTAGGGGCTTCGATAGCAGACCGTTATTGTAATAAAGTTATTGGTATGCGCGGAATTGTCCAGGCAACGGGATTATTGCTCGCAGCTCCCTTTATTTTTTTATTGGGAATTGGAAATACTCCGTTTGTCATATACGTTTTACTGGCAATGTTTGGAATATTTCGTGGAATTTATGATTCCAATATTTTTGCATCCCTGTACGACATAGTTGAGCCCCGGTTCCGTTCAACAGCCACTGGTTTAATGCTAATGTTTGCATTCGTTATAGGAGCGTCTGCCCCTTATATTCTGGGGAAAATTAAACCTGTATTAGGTCTGGACCGGGGCCTTTCGGCATTATCAGCAGTCTATATTTTTTCAGCTCTTTGCATCTTTATCGCTGTGCGATTTTTTTATAAAAAAGACATTATTAAGCAATTTCATAAACAATGATTCAGGTAATTCACAGAGGATTGGATATTTTGGAGCTTATCGCCCAGGACCGTTCGCGGTTATATACACTTAAAGAAATATCCACCAGATTGAAATTAAACAAAGCAACATGTGCAAATATCATCAAAACACTTGTTAACAGGTGTTATGTTGAACAGGAAGGCCGAATGACCGGGTACCGTTTGGGTACGATGTCATATCTGCTAACCGGAAACTATTCGCACAAACAGGAACTTTTATCAGCAGCAGTGGAGCCAATAAACCAACTTTCGAACCTGCTGAATGAAAGTTGTATATTATCGATAATTAAGGACAACTCACGAATAGTGCTTTATGAAATAAGGAGTACCCATGAACTTCAGGTCATCAATAAAAAAGAAAAGGAAACCTACCAGTCATCTACCGGACGAATGATTCTGGCCTGTATGAAAGGTAAAGAGCAACAGCAATTTATCCGGAAATTTGGGTTGCCTTCGACTGAAGCCTGGGGTGGAATAGAAGACGAAGATGATTTAATAACTGAGTTAAATAAAATCAGAAAAAAACAACTGACCTTACAAATTTCCAAAGCTCATATTGTAGGATTAGCGGTTCCAATCTTCAAAGATAATAATGTTATTGCAAGCCTTGGAATTTATATACCGCAATCCAGATATACGACATCCATGCAGGAAAAAGTACTTGAGGGATTGAAAAAAACGGCAGAATTAATAAACAGGAATTTAAACGAAAAATAAGCAGAATATTAATACATATTATTATGAAAATTATTGACATGCGTGTACGAACAGTTGCCATTCCTATGAATGCCATGCTGCGGCACAATACCGGGGTTCACCCTGGTTATTTAATGCGAACGATACTGGAACTCATTACAGATGAAGGCATTATTGGATTGGGCGAAGTTGGTGGTGGCGACTCGCGCGGAGCCTTGCTGAAGCTGAAGCCCAGGATCGTGGGGATGGACCCTTTCGATCTGGAAGCTATTAAACTTAAAGTTTTAAGGAGTATCTACTATTTGTCAAATTCCCGATTGTATGGTGCAATCGAAATTGCCTGTCTCGATATTATGGGAAAAGCATGCAATGTACCAATGAACAAACTTATTGGGGGCAAACTACGCGACGAAATCCCAATGATTGCCTATCTGTTCTGGCGTTACGACCGTCCGGGCGGAGGTCATGACACATGTGCCGAAGATATGGCCGACCTGTGTGTCGAATTAAAAGAAACACTTGGAGTTACGGCCATGAAGCTTAAAGCAGGGGTTATGGACCCGATGGAGGAAGTTCGGGTATTGCAGCTTTGCCGGCAACGATTGGGTGATGATTTCGGTTTGCGGATCGATCCTAACGGAGTTTGGTCAGTAGCTACTGCAGTAAAGGCTGGCCGTCGCATGGAAGAACTGGAAATTCAGTATTTCGAGGATCCGTCGTGGGGGCTGGAAGGGATGCGAAGGGTAAAAGAGCAGATTCGTATTCCTCTGGCAACCAATATGTACCCAAATAAATTTGATGATCTTGGTCCGGCTATTCACATGAACAGCATTGACATTGTTCTTACAGATCTTCATTACTGGGAAGGCCCGCGCGGGGTGAAAGACCTGGTAGCTGTTTGTCAGACATTTAATCTGGGTGTGGCTATGCATTCCGGTGCCGAATTTGGTGTTGAACTTGCCGCCATGCTCCATACAGCAGCTTCCATTCCGACTATGACTATGCCGGGCGATGCGCACTACCATTTTCTGGAAGACGATATTATTGCAGGAGGTAAGATGAAATATATTAACGGAGCTATAAAAGTACCCGAAGGTCCTGGCCTGGGAGTGGAACTTGATGAAGAAAAAATGGAAAAATACGAACGCTACTTTGAAGAAAAAGGAGATTATTATGCAAAGTTTCATCAGGATCCATATCGTCCGGAATGGTATCCTAAAGTAGGAGGAATTTGAAAATTAATAATCTAAAATACTTATAAAAAGGTAATTAGATTATATAGCTTAGTTTGGCATACAAATTTACAAAATTAAAACAGGTCAGATTTGATGAATTTACACATAAATACGATTGTGGGAAATTTAAGATTTCCTGAAGGCCCTGTCTTTGATTTTGATGGCAATTTATGGTTTGTCGAGATAACGGGCGGAAATCTTTCTATATGGAATGGAACTCAGCTGACCCGATTTGATGTGGATGGCACGCCAAACGGAGCGATGATAGATCGGAAAGGAAATATCTGGTTTTGTGATAGCGGCCGCGGAGAGATCCGTCAATTTGATCCGCACCTGCATACGTTTAAAACCATTTGCGAAAGTACAATAGATGGGAGAAGGTTAATATGTCCAAATGATTTGATTTTTGATAGCGTGGGGAATTTGTTGTTTTCCGATCATGCAAATGGACGGGAAAAACCTGCATCAACCATTTGTGTACTTCCCAGGGGCGACGATCAGGCCAGGATCGTTTCAGAAAACAAATATTTTACCAATGGCCTGGCATTCCGGTCTGATGCAAAAACATTGCTTTTTTCAGAAACATACAGGCAACAGCTTTGGATCGGAGAATGGGATTCAGTTAAACTTGAACTTCAAAATGAACGACCGTTTGCAAAGGCAGGTGATGGCCCATGGGGTCCTGACGGAATTGCATTTGATGAAAATGAAAATCTTTTTACTACAGTCTTTAATGAAAGTGTTATAAATATTTACGGTAAGGACGGAAACCAGGTCAATTCAATTCCATGTAGCGGCACCCGGCCAACCAGTTGCGCATTCGATCCGTCTGGCAAGCTTGGTCTTGTGGTTACGGAGGCAGAGCATGGAGAAATCATTTCCTATCCGGAATTCGGAAAAGGATTACCAATTTATTACGGATAAAAGCTATGACAATAAAAAACTCATTCAATTTAGCAGGGAAAACGGCCTTGGTTACCGGTGGCAGTCAGGGTATTGGAAAAGCTATTTCACTTGCACTGGCCGAATTTGGAGCCAATGTGATTATTAATTATCGTTCAGGTAAAGAACTGGCCGAAGAAACCTTGCGTGAAGTAACCCATCTGGGCGTAGATTGCCATCTGATTGCCTGTGATCTTTCATCTGTTGATTCATCAAAAACCATTGCCGGATATCTTGCCGGGAATAAACTTGAAGTAGATATCCTGGTACTAAATGCATCAGTTCAGATCCGAAAATCATGGAACGAGGTAACCGCTGAAGAATTTGATCTGCAAATCAACACAAATTTACGGGCTTCACTCTTTCTGATCCGGGAGATATATCCGACCATGCAGAAAAAGAGATGGGGACGCATACTCACCATCGGAAGTGTTCAACAGTTACGTCCTCATCAGCAAATGATTGCGTATGCAGCTTCAAAAGTTGCCCAGGTTAGCATGGTTAAAAGCCTGGCACCCCAATTTGGTCCTTACGGAGTGACCATCAACAATCTTGCTCCCGGAGCCATTCTTACAGGGCGAAATGAAGAGGTACTCAAAGATGAAGCATACAGGGCAGGAGTGGAAGCAAAGATCCCGCTTGGTTTTATCGGCGAGCCTGGTGACTGCGCGGCCACTGCGTTATTGTTATGCTCCGGGGCCGGCAGGTATATTACCGGTCAGGATATCTTTGTTGACGGAGGAATGGGACTGAATTTTTAACCGTTTGATTTAGAAAAACATAACAAATAGAATAAACAAAATATTTTTAACCATGAGTATAGATCAGTTTAAGAAAGAAGTGGGGATGATGAACCTGGAGAAGTTGATCTCTGAAAAGGAGGGCATATCCAAAGCCACTTTTCCGATTCCGGATAAAGAATTACTTATTCGTTATGAACAACTTTACACCGGCGTTGTTAATGATGTATTGCGTGAATTATGCCTTCTGGAACAGGCTTTGCCCGGACGCATAATTCCTTTGCGCGAGTACCGGTCAGTAGCCGGGTTTGCCTTCACAGTTAAAAGTGCACCAAATGTAAAGATACATGGCGAAATGGAGTTTCGTGTGCAAATGCTGGACGAGATGCACGAGGATGCTTTTGTAGTCTGGGACACCAGTCGAGATGATAAAGCTACTTTGTGGGGGGGGTAATGACTGCCACAGCGAAAGGGAAAAAGCTGAAAGCTGCATGTATTGATGGAGGCATCAGGGATACTCATCAGATTCTGGAAGCAGATTTCCCCGTCTTCTACGAATACCGGACATCCAACGGAAGTTTAGGGCGTTGTCTGATTACTCATTACCAAATTCCGATCAAAATCGGAGATGTAACTATTAAACCAGGTGATATCGTAATCGGCGATGTTGATGGTGTACTCGTTGTTCCGCGCGAAATTGCCTACAATGTTCTTGTTCGTGCTGAAGAAATTAAAGAGAACGAGAAATTGATTTTCGGATGGGTCCGGGAAGGAAAATCTGTTCATGAAATCACAGAAAATGGAGGGTATTTTTAAATGTTAAGATTGAATATTTTATCGCAGAAGGACAGAAATACGGTACATGCTGCCGGGAAACAAATTCTGAATGAAGTTGGTGTCAGGGTTCGTAATCAACAAATCTATCAGATGCTTCTTGACGCAGGGGCAAGGCATGATGAGAAAGACAATTTCAGACTCTATTTTGGTGAAGGGATGGTCCAAAAATATCTTGCACTATGTCCTAAAAGTTTTACTATCAGAAACCGCAAGGGTGAAGCCACTGAAATAAAGAACGGTGCTACGCCGCTTTATTATTCGGCCAACGCCACTCATTATGTCAGGGGTACCAGTAAACGATCGGTTGAAATCGGGAAAAGCGAATTTATTGACTTCATGCGTGTGGTGGATAAACTGGATAATGTAAGCGGCCTGGTCGGGATGAATTTAAAGGAACCAGCCCCAAAATGCAGGGATTTCCTGGGATTCAGGTATATGGCTGAACATTCCTACAAGCATATCAGGCCTTGTATCTTTTCGCCTTCCGGCGCAGAGGCAATCATTGAAATGGCAGATGTGATACTGGATGGCAAATCCCTGAAAGACAATATGTTTTTCACGCTCGGGTATAGTATTGTGAGTCCGCTTACATGGTCAGAAACAGCATTGGAACTGATTTATAAAACCAGAGGTCATGGAATTCCATTTATGATCAATTCGGAACCTATGGCAGGTGGAACGTCACCTGTCACCCTGGCAGGCAGCCTTGCCCTGGCAGATGCCGAAGTCATTAGCGGAATCATCATCAACCAGGTAATTGAACCCGGGAGACCTTGTATTTACAATGCCGGTTTTGCCCATGTTCTTGATATGATGACTACCTTGACACTAACCGCCGCCCCCGAGGGTGCACTTCTTCAGGCAGCCGGGGCCGAAATGGCTGAATATCACGGCTTTCCCTGTGCATCATGGGCCCTTAGCGATGCATCAATGCTGGATTCGCAAGCATCCTACGAAAAATTACTTACCCTTATGGCGCATACCTTATCGAATGTAAACCTGGTATGGGGAATCGGAAATATTGAAACTTCAAAGGTAATCTCCCCGGAAGTTGCTGTTATCGACAACGAATTGATCGGCAATTGCTTACGGTTCAGAAAAGGGATCATTGTCGATGAAGGGCATCTTGCCTTTGAAGTCATTAAAGAGACTGTTTTCAAAGGAAATTTCCTTGAAACAGAACACACCTTAACCCATTACCTTGATGAAATACGGTACTCGTCTTTACCTTGTAAGGCCAGGAGGTCAACGTGGGAAAAGGAGGGTTCAAAATCAATTGAGGAAAAGGCGGAAGAGTTCGTAAATAATGTACTGGCAGGGCCGGAAGAGATTTACCTTACCGGCTTGCAAATGGAAAAACTTGATAAGGTTCAAGCCAGCTGGACCAAAAGATTATCTTAAAACAAATATTGTATTTTCAGTGTTTATTATTATATTTGTAATCCTGACCAAATTATAACTACTTCCGAAAAATGGAGAGTGAAGGTAAACATATATTTGATCGTTTTAGGACAGAATTAACCCAAAGGTCATTTACTGACTTTTTTAATTATTACTTCTCCCGATTGAAAAAATTTGCCCTGACCATTGTAAAATCAGAATTGGTGGCAGAAGAAACGGTTCTCGACGTTTTTTTTAAAATATGGGAACATAAAAACACACTGGTTACAATCCTCAATATTGAAACCTATTTGTTTGTGTCTGTCCGGAATACTGCTGTAAATATCATCAGGAAGGAGCAGAAATTTGATTTTGATATGATAAAGGATGCTGATGTTAAATTGGCCGAATACAAACCAACTCCTGAAAGTCTGTTTATAGAACATGAAATGTTACATACCCTTAATCTCGCTGTGGCAGCACTTCCTGCAAAGTGTAAAATTATATTTAAGCTTATCCGTGAGGACGGACTAAACAGAAATGAGGTAGCCGAGATCCTCAATATTTCGGTGAAAACTATTGATAACCAGGTTGCCATTGCTGTGAAAAAAATAGCGGAACAACTCCATATTGATCTGGCCCAGCCGAAAAATTCAAAAGCCTTAATTACTGTTCTGTTTACTTTATAAGGCTCTATGACGTTTGATGTGGGTAGACAAATTTAAAAAATTCTATTTTGAACTTTGCTAATCATGGTTGCTGAAACACTGAAGGTGTTAAATTTGAATAAGGGGCTGTATCAAAACGGAATTTTGATTTCTAAAAACTTTCATTTTGTAAGTACAGTAGTTGATAGCACCTCTAAAATCCCTTAAAGGGGACTTCGAG